>ERZ834722.247-NODE-247-length-58574-cov-8.090774_pt1 | contig 58574 bp, 50 predicted proteins | sample MGYA00519576_ERZ834722 | MGnify/ENA primary metagenome ERZ834722 (study PRJEB31850, sample SAMEA3708759) | human gut metagenome | biome: human gut; feature: human-associated habitat; material: faeces | place: China | collected 2014 ...
GTTTTTTAAGAGGGAACGCCCTGCAAGTGAGGGCGTTCCCTTATTAAAAGTATCTCTTTCGATAACCTAAAAAAGCTCCCGTTATGGGAGCTTTATTATTGGGTACATCAGATATATGCGCCTGATATATATATTTTGCGATAGGTATCAAAGCTGAGCCACTTGCTGAAAAGTTCAGGCAGTGTGCTCTCGCTCGACTTATCATACTCTGCAAGGAACTGCTTGAGTTCAGCGTCATTCTTTGCAAGGACAGCAAAGCCTCTGCCGTTGAGAAGCGGAACTGTTCCGTCATAGGTATACTCGTCAATAGGAGCAAGCGCGGTAATTTTCTTATCGCGTACAGTTACGGCAACGCCGTCGCGAAGAACCACAATATCAAAGCTGTCAGGATAGCTGTAGCTCTTGCCCGTTGTCGGGATCTCATCGCCGACTGAGTAAACTGTATTTACGGTCTGAGCCTTGAATACGTTATAGCTGTTAACGTCATAGTAGAACTCCTCAAAAATATCGCCGCGCGCACGGAGCTTTCCGTCCGTGAATGCCGCTCTGACAGAGGAATCCTCAGCCTTCTCGCTTACTGCTTCAACAACTCCGCAAGCGGAAGTCATGTTGGTTACACGGTCAATGAGTATAAGCTCGCCGAGAGTCTTGTGGAGCTTGAATCTGTCTGCTGCAATCGCCTCGCTGAGAACTATATCACAGCGCGCAATGCTGTTCTTAGTGAGCTTATCAGCAGGAATATGCTCGCCCGTATTGATATCAACAGCATAGCGGATAGATGAGAGCACTCCGGGAATAAGCTTTGTTCCGAGCTTTACAAGATAGTCCTTGCCGACTGTAAGCTCGCTGTCGTCCATCCAGAGAAGTGAAACTTCAAGGTGCTTGTAAGCTGCAAGGCTGTCATCGGTCGTGAGAACACTGCCGCGTGAAACATCGACCTCGCGGTCAAGGGTAATGGTAACAGGTTGACCTGCAAATGCGGTCTTAACCTCCTTATCGGTGACAAAAATGCTCTTTACGGCAACAGTTTCGCCGCTTGTGATTATCCTTACATTGTCGCCGACCGAGATCGAACCTGCCTCGATCTGACCCTGAAATCCTCGGAATGTGCGGTCAGGGCGGCATACTCTCTGAACGGGCATATAGAATTGCTCGCTGCTGTCTGAACTTACATCGACTGTTTCAAGGTATTCGAGAAGTGTTCCGCCGCTGTACCACGGAGTGTGCTCCGAAACCTTGGTAACGTTGTCGCCCTCAGTTGCCGAAAGCGGAATGACCTTGATATCGCCGAGTGAAAGCTCCTGTGCAAGGGTATCTATATCGCGCGATATTTCCTCAAAGCGTTCCTGACTGTAGCCGACAAGATCCATTTTGTTGACTGCGAAAACGTAGTGGCGGATACCCATAAGCGAGCAGATACGCGCGTGACGGCGGGTCTGAACGAGAATACCCTGTGAAGCGTCAATGAGAATAACTGCAAGGTCGGCAAAGGAAGCTCCGACCGCCATATTTCTCGTGTACTCCTCGTGACCGGGAGTATCTGCAACAATAAAACTGCGGTTATCTGTCGTAAAATAGCGGTATGCAACATCTATTGTAATTCCCTGCTCGCGCTCTGCCATGAGTCCGTCAAGAAGAAGCGAATAGTCGATCTTACCGCTGCGGCTTCCGACCTTGCTGTCAAGCTCAAGAGCCTTTTCCTGATCTGCGTAAATAAGCTTTGCGTCATAGAGGATATGTCCGATAAGTGTTGATTTACCGTCATCAACGCTTCCGCAGGTTATGAATTTCAAAAGTCCTTTCATCAGAAGTAGCCCTCCCTTTTTCTGCGCTCCATGCTGCCTGCGGCTTCGTTGTCGATAACTCGCGAGGTACGCTCGGATTCTACACTGCTGAGTGTTTCGTCGATTATTTCGTCAAGTGTTGTAGCTGTTGATTCAATGCCTCCGGTAAGAGGATAGCAGCCGAGAGTTCTGAATCTTACGGATTTGAGCTGCGGCTTTTCTCCCTCACGGAGTGGGAAACGATCGTCATCAACCATGATAAGGTTTCCGTCACGTTCAACAACAGGGCGTTCCGCTGCAAAGTAAAGCGGTACAATATCGATATTCTCGCGCTTGATATACTGCCAGATGTCCTTTTCAGTCCAGTTGGAGATCGGGAAAACGCGGATACTCTCGCCCTTGTTTATCTTGGTATTATAGAGCTTCCACATCTCGGGACGCTGATTCTTCGGATCCCATGCGTGTGAAGCGCTGCGGAATGAGAAAATTCTCTCCTTTGCGCGTGACTTCTCCTCGTCACGTCTGCCGCCGCCGAATGCTGCGGTAAAACCATACTTGTTGAGTGCCTGTTTGAGCGCCTGAGTTTTCATGATATCGGTGTAAGCTGCGCCGTGGTCGAACGGGTTGATACCGCGCTTTACACCGTCCTCGTTTATGTATTCGAGCATTTCAATGCCGAGTTTCTTCGCGGTCTCATCGCGGAACTTTATCATCTCGCGGAACTTCCACGTTGTATTGACGTGCAGAAACGGAAACGGCGGTTTCTCGGGATAAAAAGCCTTCATTGCAAGGTGGAGCATTACCGAGCTGTCCTTGCCTATCGAATAGAGCATTACGGGTTTTTCGCACTCTGCGGCAACCTCGCGTATTATGTATATAGCTTCGGCTTCAAGCTCGTCAAGATGTGATAATTCAGCCATGTTATGCCTCCTCAGTATTTATTCGATTCCTTTCGGTTGACCGCGATGACCTTCGCGGAACCGTCAGAACGTTCAATTATCCAATTTAAAATGTCGCCCTTTTCCTCGGTGTGGACAAGTCCGCCCATTCCGCCGATATCAGCGCCGAGGTAAAAGCGTATCGCGTAAACGGGACACTCCTTTATGCAGGAAGTACAGCCCCAGCAGTCGCGCGGATATTTTATATATGCGCGTTTGTTTTCGTCAAGCTTTATAAGCGTTCCGGGACAAACTTCATGGCATTTTCCGCAGCCAACGCACTTTGATCTGTCAATCATTATGCTCATAGACCGTACCTCCTCCCTTTACAATATCGCGCAGAATGATCTTTATCTCGCCGTTTTCAAGGCGGGAATTCACATATTTGTACCAGTTCTTGTCATCGCGTTCGGGATAGTCAACGTTTTCAGCAAAACTGTGCCAGCGTGTTTCGTGGCGGGCTTTCAGGTGAGCGATAACACTTCGGCATACCGTAAGTCTCTCGCGCAGTTCGTAGATGTACATAAGCTCCTGTAGATCATCGGCGCGGAGCGTATCCGAAAGCTTGTAAAGCTGTGCAATTTTGAGATCCGCGATCTCAAGCTGTTTTTCGTTGAAGCGATAGTCGCAGGCGATCCCGCCGGCGTACTTATCCATAACAGTCTGCATAGCCTCCTCAAGCTGTTCCGTTGAATAAACAGGTTCACTGTCGTGGGAGAGGAATCTGCTTACCTCCGCCATATGCGCGGAAACGCTTTCCTCACTGAGCTTTACAGGGCTTGAACTTTCAAGGAATTTCAGAACCGACAGGGCAGCTATCTCGCCTTCTGCAAGTGCGCCTGTGACGTATTTCTGCGGAGCTCCGCCTGCAACATCTCCTGCGGCATACAGTCCGTGGATAGTTGTTGCTCTCGCGGTATCTACCCAGTAGCCGCTCGCGGTGTGACCGCCTACTATATACGGCTCTGTTCCCTCGATCTCAACATTCTGCTGGGACGGCATTCTGCCGCTCTCTATCCATTTGAGCGTCTGTGAGGGCGCCATATTGAGGTACGCTTTCAGCAGCGATTCGTCCTGTTCTGTGCTTATCCCCTCAGTCCTGAGGTAGCAGGGGCCTCTGCCCTCGTGATTTTCATTTACAGTTCCGTAAACTCTCTCCGACGTGGTAAGACCGTACTTCTGTTCGTACACCTCACCGAGAGAATTCACCTGCTTTGCGCCGACTCCCTGAGCAAGAGTGCCTGTGGGAGCTATGGTGTCCTTACATCTAAGAGCAATGAACCTCATCTCGAACGTGGTCATTTCCGCTCCGTGGCGGATTCCCATTGCGTAGCCTGCTCCGGTATTGAACGGAGGATACCACATCTTGTGGCGTGAAGAACCGGGATTGTTCGGTTTGTAAAGACCGGCTGCTCCGCCTGTCGCAATGATGACGGCATCTGCCTTTATCGCGTAAAATGTATCATTTTCTATCCCGATCCCGAAAGCTCCGTTTATGCGGTTTTCAGTCACATCATAGTCGACCACATTCACGCGGTTGAGCACCGTGACGTTCGGCAGAGCCTCAACAGCCGCTGCAAGTATCGGCTTTATATTTTCGCCGTTTATCTTTATATTGCGGTTTCCGCGGGTAACATACTTTCCGTTTTCGTCCTTGAGGATGACCAGTCCGAGCTGTTCAAGCTTTTCGGTAACGGCATTTAGCCTTTCGGACATTGTAAGCAGCAGGTCTTCACGGACGATCCCCGCCGCGTCATTTTTGCAGTAGTCAACGTAGTCCTGCGGAGTTCTGCCCTCGGTTATGTATGCATTGAGAGCATTTACGCCTGCCGCAAGACAGCCGCTTCTTCTTATATGCGCTTTTTCGCATATAAGAACCTTTTTATCCGAATTCGCGGCAATAGTCATGGCAGCATAGCAGCCTGCCGTACCTCCGCCGATTATAAGTATATCGGTGCTGATATTTTCTGTTTTCATGCTCTCACTACACTTTCTGAGTAATTATATACAGCGCTGTTATTCTATTACCAGCTCTTCCTTCTGAGCATCATCACCCTCGATATGGAACGAATTGAGCACGGGAGCATTTTCGTCCATAAGCGAGAGTATGAGATAACTTGCCCTGCTGTCATAAGCCAGACGCTTATCCTCCTGAGAGGGGCGCGAAGGCGATACGGGGTGGGAATGCCAGTTGCCGAGCGGAACAAGTCCGTTCGCGCGCATATCCTTGACTGCGGCAAGCTGTTCCTTCGGGTCAAGAGTGAAATGTTCCTCAGCGTGGTCAACATTTGTAAGAATATAAACCTTGTCGATCAGCTTGTTTCCGTCCTCTATCCTGCCTGCGATAAGGCCGCAAGCCTCAACGGGAGCTTCTGCCCTTGCATGGGCAAGGATCTTTTCAAAATTTGCCTTGTTAAGCTTTATCATAAACCGAGTCCCTCGCATTCAGCCTGTTCATAGTCGATAAGAGTCGTTATTGTGGGATTCTTTCCGCATACGGGGCAGGTGCTCGTGTCGTGCGGAAGCTTTACCTTGCGGAATTCCATTTTAAGTGCGTCATAGGTGAGAAGATAACCCGTGAGGAGCTCTCCCTGACCGATGATGTACTTTACTGCCTCCATAGCCTGAAGGCTTCCGATAACTCCGCCCATAGCTCCGATAACGCCTGCCTGTTTGCAGGTAGGAACAGCGTCCTTCGGAGGCGGATCACGGAATACACATCTGTAGCACGGTCCCTGACCCGGAACGTAGGTCATGAGCTGACCCTTGAAACGGATAATTCCTGCGTGTGAGAAAGGCTTCTTCGCCATTACGCAGGCATCGTTAATGAGAAACTTTGCCGGAAAATTATCAGTACCGTCAATAATGAAGTCGTAATCCTTGATTATATCGAGGATATTCTCCGAAGTGATGAACTCGTGGTAAGTAACTACCTTGACATCGGGATTAATAGCCTCCATTGTCTCTTTCGCGGATTCTACCTTCGGCTTGCCGATGTCGGCAGTGGTGTGGATCACCTGACGCTGGAGATTGGAGAGGTCTACATCGTCCGCATCTGCAATGCCGATAGTCCCCACGCCTGCTGCTGCAAGATACATTGCCACAGGAGCACCAAGTCCGCCTGCTCCGATGATGAGGACGCTCGAATTGAGGAGCTTCTTCTGTCCCTTAGCGCCGACCTCCTTGAGGATTATGTGGCGCGAATAACGCTCGATCTGCTCATTCGTCAATGCCATAGCTGCCACCTCCCATGAAGTAGAGGAACTCTATGCTGTCACCGTCCTTGATAACGGTTTCAGCAAACTGTCCGCTCTCTACAAATTCGTCATTTATTGTAACTGTAACGTACTGCGGAGTCTCGACATTCTCGTCGATTACGAGCTGAGCAACGGTGAGTCCGTCTGCAACTTCCTTTTTAACGCCTGCAACTGTGATAGTCATGATAATTTCTCCTTTATAATAACTTTTTGATCACTGATTCGATCTCGTCCTGTGAAACTGCGCCCTCAAGCTTTTCCTTGACTTCTCCGTCCCTGAAGAACAGCAGGGTCGGTGTAGACGTGAGACCGTAGCTCTCTGCCAGCTCTCCGTCATAGAGCACATTTATCTTGACAGCCTTTATCTGTCCCTCGTAAGCCTTTTCCACCTTGCTGAGCGTGGGTGAAAGCTTTTTGCAGGGCACACAACTGTCGGAATAAAAGTCCGCAATAACGGGCTTTTCGGATTCCAGCACCTTTTCGTGGAATGCCTCTGTATTGATACGCTCTGCCATCAGTCGCCCACCTTCTTTACAATAAGCTCGTAAGTACCGTCGCCGTTGTCGTTGAGCTTGAGTATCTTGTGGCCTTCTTCCTTTATGCTTCTCGGAACATTCTGAACAGGCTCGCCGTCATTAAGCCTTATCGAAAGTATCTCTCCGTCATCAAGTTCTTCAAGAGCGACCTTAGCCTTTACGAAAGTTACGGGGCACACCACATCGGTGATATCCACGGTATCTGCTATGTTAAAATCAGCCATTGTATACCTCCAGTATTTTCTCAATAAACTTATCTCTGCCCACGCGGTCAAGAGTGAACTTGAATCTCTCCGAGGGCTTAGCGTTGTCTGCAAAGAACTGAATCGCCGCATCGCAAACTTTGAGGAGCTTATCGTGATCCTCAATGAACGGGATAATGGTCTCGCCCTTTGCTATGTGATTGCCGAAAAGTCCGCCAAAGCTTACGATATAACCAAGTGTCGTATCCCAAGCCTCTGTGGGACAGGCTTTGAAACAGCGTCCGCAGTAGTTGCACTTGCTTTCGTCAACGGTGATTTTCCCGTCCTCAAGCGTAATTGCATTGGAGCGGCAAGCCTTTACACAAACGCCGCAGTTGATACAGTCGTCCTCGCGCCACTTTACTTTCATGCCGCCCTTGATTCCAAGGTCGTTTTCCTCGGTTTTAAGGCAGTTATTCTGACAGCCTGTGATACCAAATTTAAACTTGTGGGGAAGTTCGCGTCCAAAATAGCGCGCGTCGATCTCCTTTGCAAGAGCGTATGTGTCGATACAGCCGCTGGGACATACCGCATTGCCCTGACAGGCAGTCGTTGTGCGGACTCTCGGGCCACAGACTCCCGGCTGAACTCCGCCTTCCGCAAGAGCCGCCTTTACTGCGTCGATATCTTCAAGCTTTATAAAAGGTATTTCCACACTCTGTCTCGATGTGAGGTGAACGTGACCGTCACCAAATTTTTCCGCGACCTCCGCAACCTTTGCAAGCTGCTCTGCCGTAAGATTTCCGCCGACAACCCTGAGGCGGAGTGAAAAGTTATTCTTCTGTTTCTGGCGCATGAAGCCGCCTTTTTTAAGTACTGCGTAATCTACTGCCATTTTATTTGCTCCTTTCGATCGCCTGACCGAAGTCCTCGATCAAATCCTCTATATCTTCAATTCCCATGCTTATCCTTATTGTATCGTTATAAACTCCTGCGCTCAACTGTGCCTTTTCGTCACTGTGGGTGTATATCGTGCTTGCAGGGTGAATAACAAGAGTTCTCACATCGCCGATGTTAGTGGCATTGACTGCATATTTCAGGCTGTTTATAAGTCTGAAAGCTCTTTCCCTGCTGCCTGCGCGAATGGTAAGTATAGCTCCTGCCATGCCTTTAAGCTGTGACTTTACAAGTCCGTTGTAGGGATTATCAGGAAGTCCGGGATAATTTACGGTTATTCCGTCCTGAGCAGAAAGGAACTCGGCAAGCTTCTGTGCATTGGAACAGCAACGCTCCATTCTGAGTCCCAAAGTTTCTGCTCCGACATTGTTCAAGAAAGCGTTGAACGGAGCAAGACAAGCTCCCACGTTTCTCCAGAATCCGTTGCGAAGCTTTGCAAGGTACGCAAACTTTCCGAATTTGCTGTACTCATCAAATCCGCTGTATCTGTCGGAATTGAAACTAAAGCTTCCGCTGTCGATTATAACGCCGCTTATCGAATTTCCGCCGCCGTTTATGTATTTCGATGTGGAGTGGATAACGATATCTGCTCCGAATTCAAACGGCTTTACAAGATAAGGAGTAGCCGTTGTACTGTCTATTAAAAGCGGAACGCCCTTGCTGTGACAGAGTGCCGAAACGCTTTTCAGGTCAACTATGTCAAGCTTTGGGTTACCTATAAGCTCCGTGAAAACCGCCTTTGTGTTTTCATTGAAAAGCGGCTCGATGTTCTCCGCGGTAACAGACTCGGCAAATCTCGTCTTAATGCCGAAAGCCTCAAGGTCGCGGAAAAGGTCTATCGTTCCGCCGAAAAGTCCTGCTCCGGCGATTATCTCATCACCCGTGTGAAGTATATTTAAAAGAGCCATTGTAACAGCCGCCATTCCCGAAGCACAGGCAACTGCTCCTATGCCGCCTTCAAGCGCCGACATTCGCTTTTCAAAAGCATCGACTGTCGGATTGCCGATCCTTGTATATGCAAAGCCGGGAGCCTTATTGTTGAACACCTGTTCGAGTCTCTCGGCGGATTCCTGTGCAAATGCGCTTACCTGATATATCGGTGCAATGGTCGCGCCGTTTTCGCTGACTGGAGCGCTGTGCACTAAAGCTGTATTGAATTTCATTATTACCACCGCCTGTGCGTTTAATATGTCCATATTATATCCTACTTTTCATAGTAAGTCAATAGGAATGAGGGATTTTCTGCAAATTAAACATATCTGCATGGTAGGAGATACTCATATTTCATCATTTTGACAAACAAAAAATACTTGAAATTTACGTAAAAATATGTTATACTTATAAAAACTATCTATTTAGTATGCATTACGAGTTAAGAGGTGATATTATGAAAATTTCAACAAAGGTCGAATGCGGTATCATCGCTCTGGTCGATATATGTATAAATTCCGGAAACGATGAAGTCGTAACCGTTATAAATATTTCAAGGAGACAGGATATCTCGGCGAAATACCTCGAACAGATACTTCCGCTCCTGCGCCACGCAGGTATAATAAGAAGTGTCAAGGGTGCAAAAGGCGGCTATACGCTAACAGCTCCCGCAGATCAGATCACGCTGAGGGAGGTCATTGACGCGCTTGACAGCGGGGTGCTTGAGGACGTGAATTTCCGCGACCGCGAAGATTCCCTTATAGCCGATGCGGTATCGGAATGTCTGTGGAGCAAAATGACGGACTATCTCCAGCGTTTCTCCGAAAGCGTAACGCTCAAGGATATTACAGACCGCTTTGAGGATCTCGCCGATAACTCCGAGGCTGAACCAATGTACTATATATAATGAAAAAAGCTCCCGAGCAGGGAGCTTTTTTAGGGAGTGTTGACACTAAGATAATATGCAGATTTTCGAGCATAAATTTTACGTAGACAAGGCAAAAAGTCGCAGGCAGGCTGTCGCCTGTCAAGACTTTTTAACGCAGGATGCGTGAAATTTTGCCGAAAAGATGCGTTGTTAGGCTTAGTGTCAACACGACCTAGTCTGTCGGAAAAGGTGGTTCTCATAAGGGAGCGCTTTGAGGTCACGTGCGGGACTTTGCCCACGATCCGCCAAAGCTCTGCCTTTAAGTTTCCGTTATTATTCCTGTTCGCCGAACATTCTCGCAGCTTTCATCATGATAGCGCATTCAAGGCGTTTCTTTTCAAGCTGACATGAGATCTTGTGTGCAGCTCTTACATCACCCATATACTGGTAGTTGTTCGCGTTACAGCCGCCGCTGCAATAGAACTTCGCCCAGCACTCTCTGCAATCAGGCTTTGAGTAAACGTGACAGCCTGCAAAGTCGGACTTCATATCGAGGTTGAATGTGCCCTCGTCGATATTGCCCATTTTGTACTCGTCAATACCAACAAACTGGTGGCAGGGATAGATATCTCCATCGGGAGTGATAGCCACATAGTCGTTGCCGCAGCCACAGCCGCGGAGTCTCTTGATAGCGCACGGACCCTGATCGAGGTCAAGCATAAAATGGAAGAAATTGAACTTTCCGCCCTTCTTCTCATTTTCAAGTATCCTCTTTGCGAGGTTCTCGTATTCCTTGAAAACTGCGGGGAGTTCCTTCTCGGTAAGCGCATATTCTTCCTCTGAATCTCCAACTACAGGCTCAACCGAGATCTGGTCGAATCCTGCCTCATAAAGCGAGAAAACGTCCTCCGAGAAGTCGAGGTTTTTGTTTGTGAATGTTGCTCTTACATAGTATTCCTTATCGCCGCGCTTTTCAACAAGCTTTTTGTACTTGGGCAGGATCGTATCATAACAGCCCTTTCCGTTTGCAAGAACTCTCATGCTGTCGTTGACTTCTTTTCTGCCGTCGATCGAGAGAACGACATTGTGCATCTCGCGGTTGATGAAGTCTATCTTGTCATCATCGAGAAGAAGTCCGTTTGTTGTTATGGTAAAGCGGAACTTCTTGCCAAATTCAGCCTCGCGGCTTCTTGCGTATTCAACTATCTGCTTTACAACATCAAAATTGAGGAGCGGTTCGCCGCCGAAAAAGTCAAGCTCAAGATTCTGACGGTCGCCCGATTTTTCCAGAAGGAAATCGATGGCGTGTTTACCGGTCTCAAAGGTCATGAGCTTTCTGCCTTTGCCGAAGTCTCCCGTGGACGCAAAACAGTACTTGCACCTGAGCTGACAGTCATGCGCGATATTGAGGCACATAGCCTTTACCGGTGAAGCAACGGAATACTTTGCAAACTTCTCGTAATCGTCCTCGGAAAAGAGGATCTTCTCATCATAAAGTTCTTTAAGTTCCTGATAGCAGGACTCGATATCCTCTCTGCTGTAGGATTTTGAAAGCTTATTTATTACCTTTTCAGGACATTTCTCATCAAACGGCGGCTCAACATTATCAAGCAGATCATAAGTAAGCTCGTCCACAACATGAACGCCTCCGCTGTTTACGTCAAGGACGATATTGAACCCGTTGAGCTTGTATTTATGTATCATAAAATTACCCTTTCTGAAAATTGCTGTAAAAAATTGAGGCAGTATTTCTACTGCCTCAAATACTGCATAATACCTTGATTATCTCTCGCACTTCTGGTTAGCAACTGTGCATGAAGTCTTGCAAGCTGACTGACATGAAGCCTGACACTTACCGCAGCCGCCCTTCTTAGCAGATTCCTTGAGATTAGCCTTATTGATAGTCTGAATGTGTTTCATAATAATAATCCTCCGTATGAACTCGCGGCAAGTACCGCTGATTGTTTGATAACATTATAACATATTTCCCGATTTTTTTCAATAGTTTTTTTGTCAAAAGGCAATTTTAGTGATTTCTCACAATTGTGCAGATCCAACGATGTGCATTTCATATAGTTTTCAGCCGTCAAGTTCTATGAGCAGTTCAAAGTTTTCGTCGATCCGCTGCTTTAGCTCGTCAATTTCGGCACATTTGGCGTTCATAAGCTCATAGTCGCTGTAGACCTCCTCACAGCCTATCTCCTCGGTAAGAGCGTCTATTTTCGCCTGAAGTTCGTCTATTTCCTTTTCAAGACGGCGCATCTCGTTCTTGCGTGCCGCGTCAGCGCTTCTCTGCTGCTTGCTGCGGTAATTTTTCTCTGATTTTTCTTTTGCAGCCTCAGCCGCGCGCTGACGCTTTTCCTCGTCCGCTGCACGTTTCTGCTCGGACTGCTCCTCACGCAGAACGTCAAGATACTTTTCAAAGCCGAAGTTGTGGCAGCGGTAGCCTCCGTCAGTGAGCTCTATAAGACGGTCGGCTATCTTGCTAAGCAGATAACGGTCATGCGATACAAAAATTATCGTACCAGTATACTCCTCAAGAGCCTCCTCGATAGCCTCCTTTGTCGAGAGGTCGAGGTGGTTTGTAGGCTCGTCAAGAATGAGAACATTTCCGTGTTCCTGCATCATTATCGCGAAACAAAGCTTTGCGCGCTCGCCGCCGCTGATAACTCCTGTTTCCTTGAAAACGTTTTCGCCCACGAGTCTGACCTGCGCAAGCAGACTGCGCACTTCAAGTTCGGAAAGGGACGGATAGCGGCTGTGCAGTTCCTCCATAACGGTAAGTTCGCGGTTGAGGTTAGTACTCTCCTGCTCAAAGTAGGATATCTTAACGTTGCTGTTCCAGCGAACTATGCCCTTATGCGGCAGTTTTTCCTGTATAATACGCAGGAGCGTTGACTTGCCGATACCGTTATCGCCGATAATACCTATCTTCTCGCCGCGGCGCACGTCAAAGCTTACTTCGTCCACGAGAGTTTTTCGTGCATTTCCCTCGCCGACCGATATATCAACGCCCTTGACCTTGAGCACGTCGATCGGAGGCTCAACGGCATAGGTGAATCGTATTTTTGCCGACTTCGCTTCGTGTGCAGGTCTCTCGATACGCTCCATTTTTTCAAGCTGCTTGCGCCTGCTCTGAGCCATTTTCGTGGTTGAAGCGCGCACGAGATTCTTTGCAACATAATCCTCAAGCTGCGCTATCTGTTTCTGCTGCTGCTCATATTCCTTTTCGCGGCGCGCATTATTCTCCTCACGCTGACGCACAAACGCCGAGTAATTTCCCTTATACCGCGTAAGAACTCCGCGCTCTATCTCGCATATCGAACTGCAAAGACGGTCGAGGAAATAACGGTCGTGGGATACTATGAGAACTGCTCCCCTGTATGAGCGGAGATAGTCCTCAAGCCACATGATAGTCTTGAAATCGAGGTGATTGGTCGGCTCGTCAAGGATCAGCAGGTTAGGTTCTTCAAGAAGCAGCTTTGCTATGCAGAGACGGGTCTTTTCGCCGCCGCTGAATCCCGAAACGATACGTTCCAGCTCATCACCCGAAAATCCCATGCCGTTGAGAACCGTGCGTATCTTCACATCGGTATTGTATCCGTCGCTCGCCTCGACCCACGAGGTCAGGCGCTGATACTCGTCTGCGGCTGAATCATCGCCCATTTCTATCTCAAGCTCGATCTCACGCAGCCGCTCGATAGCCTTATGGATAGGCTCAAAAACGCTTCTCATCTCGGCAATGACCGTGCTTTCCGAGTCAAGTCCGCCCATCTGCTCAAGATAGCCGACAGTGGTCTTGGCTGCGAATGAAACGATTCCGTCCTTTTCGGTAAAGCGGTCAGGATCGACCGAGCCGGTAAGTATTTTCAGCAGGGTGGATTTACCGCAGCCGTTGTTTCCCACAAGACCTATCTTATCGCTTTCGTCAATTGTGAGTGAAACATTTTTCAGCACCTGATTGCCGTTATAAAACTTGTTTATATTAGTTAAACTTGCAAGCATATTACTTTTCCTTTTTCATCAGACAGCTCCGCGAAACACGGCAGTACTGCCTTTAATACTGTAAAATATAGTATATCATAAATTGCGCAAATAATCAAGAGGCAGCCGCAGTCCGCAAAAAAGCTCCCCGAGACGGAGAGCTTTTTCGTGAGAGGATATTTTGAATCCCTGAGTCAGACAAATATTTAAAAGGCAATACCGCACAGAGCTTGTGCTGAAGATGCGCTGTCAGATTGTATAAAAATTCCACAAGCATACTATCGTATGTCAAGGGATTTCTGTGCAAGATGACGGAAAATATGCAAGCAGATTCAGTGCAAAGCCGTCAGGCGGGCTTTGTGCGGTGTTGCCTTAAGTCTCAGGAAGTTCAGTTATGAGTTCGAGTATGAATTTCTGGACAGCGAGAGCATCCTTGGGAGTAAGTCCGTCGCCGTTTCCTGCGCAGTCTCCGTTTCTTACGCCCTGAAGGGTGATGTGAGTCTCGTCGTATCCGTCTGCGCCGTACTTATCCGCATTTGAAACCGCCTGAAGTATCATAACGGCATCTGAAATGTCAATCTTTCCGTCACAGTTTGCATCACCGTAGATAATGTCATCTGTATCAGGAACTGTTGTGGAAACGGTCGTAGTAGTTGTAGTGGTCGTAGTAGTAGTTGTTGTTGTGGTGGTAGTTGTGGTCGTGGTCGATGTGGTAACGTCCGCTTTCTGTACGGCTGCAAATACCGTATATCCAACACAGCCGGACGACTGTCCGTTAGTGCCGAGGATAACTGTTTCGCCGCTCCTGAACGCCTTTGAATAGATGTTGTATACCACGTCATTGGAAGCCTTTGCGGTTTCGCCTGTAGACTCCCAGCCGTTGAGAAATGCGGGGGTCGATGAAACTCTTGAATCGACCGCTGCGTAGAGGATAATATTATCGCCTGTAACAAATTTTGCGAGGTCTGAGGTACTGTTTTTGGAATCGCACGCAGGAGTGAGATACTCCGTGCCGATAAGGAACTCGGGCAGCGAAGTGTAGGTAACTTCGCGGTCGCCGTAAACGCTGCCGCCTATTGCAGCATTTTCAGCAACTTTCCAGTCCGCCGAATTCTCATTATCGAAAACTTCAAGCTGGGTAAAGAGCTTTCCGCTGACTGTTACAGCCTTGGCAAATACGGAATAGTTTATAACGTTTCCTGTAGATGTGCAGTTAATGCCGAGACTTACCTTATCGCCCTTGCTGTAAAGCTTTTTGTAAACGTTGAACACAACATCATTGCTGCTGTTCGCGGTCATATCCGTCTTGCTCCAATCGGAGAGCCATGACGGAACTCCTGCCGCTTCAACACGTTGGTCAAGGAGAATGTAGACATTCATGTCAGCGCCTGCGTAAAATGAAGCCTGCTCGGAAGTGAACATCTTTGAGTCGCAGGCTGTGAGGATAGATTCACAGCCGCTGAATTCTGACGGCAGAGATGTAAAGGTAAAGTCGCGGTCTCCGAAAATTGCTCCGCCCTGAGCAGTTGTGGGAGATATCTTCCAGTCGAGATAATTTGCGGTATCATTCACGACAAGCTGCTTAAAGAGAGTGCCGTCAACGGGCATGACCTTTATCTCAAGAGTCCATTTCTGGTCATCACTGCCGTTGCACGCCCATTCAAGCACGTTTGCTCCGTTTTCCTTTGAGCCGCCCGAAACTCCGAGACAGCTTTCGTCGCCTGTGACCTTGGTGCAGATAGTATAGCTGCCGTCACCGTTGTCCACAAGCTTGTAGAGCTGTGCATCGCTCGCCGTATCGCCCCATATGCCGATATTCGTTCCGTTTTCCGTCTTGCCGTAGTCGATGTCGAGAAGGTAAGTCTTTCCATCTCCGAGACTTGAATAAATACGGTAATATCCGTCACCAGCGTCCTCAAACTTCCATACCGCACCGTCCTCGTTCGTTCCCTGCTGAACGTTCGTGCCGTTTGCGGCAGCAGCTCCTGTAACTTCAAGGTAAAGACCGCTGTTCACATTCCTGATCTTGTAGCTGTGCTGTGTATCAATGACAGCTCCGGTCTTTCCTGCCGGCTTTGTGGGAGCTCCGTTTACCTGACAGTCATTCCTTGCGGGAAGGTCATAGCCTGTTCCGAGGAAGAAGCTCGGGTGAGGCGGCTGGTTATATGCTGTATTCTGCGCGGAAACCTGCATACTGTACTGAGGATCGTGCATGAGAGTCGTTACACGATAGTCCGTATCGTAAGTCGTGCAGTATATCCTTATCGACTTGCTGTCGGCAGCTCTTACAATAAGTTCTTCGCGCCAGTCACCAAAGATATCAGCCGAGAGACAAGGCGTACCCTTAGTGGTGTTGCAGGTGTAGCAGCCTGTGGTCGAAAGGAGCGTTGTGAGAGTTCCGTCATCTTTCATTTTTGATATTGTTGCAGGAGAATCCGTGTAGCCGTCAAGTATCTCTCGCTCAAGATCGCCGTCCCAGTAGCTGAAGAAGTTGATAGCAGGTCTGCGGCACGAGAGCGTCTGTCCGTTCACGCCCTTGACCTCATTGCCGTTGCCCCAGCATTCCGCGCCGGGATTCTTAGCCCAGATATTATCGGCAGCACAGCGTCCCGTATCGCCCGAACCGTCATTGTGGAAAATTATCTTTCCCGTATCACAGTCAACGAGCGAAACTCCGTAAGGCTTATCCTCATGGCAGATCCAAGCCTCAAGTCCGGGATTTGTCGGGTCAAGGTCTGCAACGTGCATAGCGTCACCGTGACCCTTATTGAGACACCAGAGGACCTTTCCGTTATCGTCTATGCAGGTAGAGCCTGTTATGATCTCCTGCTTGCCGTCACCGTCAACATCAGCAGGCATACTGTTGTGGTTTCCGTCACCGTAACCTGCGGCAGAACTGCTGTTTCCCGTGTCAAAAGCCCACATCTTCACGAGTTTTTTGTCCTTGACCGTGTAAGCAGTAGCGGTCATTCTCGTATAGTAGCCTCTGCCTGTGACTACGCACGGGTGAACTCCGTCAAGATAAGCAACTGTGCCCCAGAAGCGGTCTACGCGGTTGCCGTAGGAGTCTCCCCAAGACTTGACCGTACCTCTTGCGGGAGTGTAGTCCACGGTATCGAGAGCAGCACCTGTCGCGCCGTCAAAGAGCGTGTAGTACTCAGGGCCGGTGAGAACATATCCGTTTGAATTGCGGTAGTCTTTTGACGCATCGCCGATAGTCTTGCCTGTACCGTCAACTGTACCGTCTGCGGTCTTGCAGGTCATTTCGGCTTTTCCGTCAAGGTCGAAATCGCCGACATAAAACTGCGTGTAATGAGCGCCTGCACGGATATTCTTGCCGAGATTTATTCTCCACAGTCTCTTTCCCTCAAGCGTATAACAGTCAATATATACGGGATCTGTTTTGCCCTTTTGCGAGTTATCCTTGGAGTTGTTCGGATCCCACTTCAGGAACAGCTCATACTGTCCGTCACCGTCAACGTCTCCGACAGACATATCATTCGGCGAGTAGATTGAGGACGGAGGAGAAAGCGGAATATCAAAGTAGCTGTTCGCGCTTGTCAGGCGGCAGTTCTCGGAAGATGTCACCTTTCCGCCGACGACTGTGTCCACGCGGTATTTGGAGCTTGCCGAGCCGCTCTTGTCGAGGTAGCAGGTAGCCTCACCCGCATTGCTTGTGTAAATGAGAGTACCGTCGCGATAGAGCTTGAAAACCGCGTCATCGGCATCATTCGTGAGAAATCGCCAGTTCACGAGCATACCCGAGCCGGTATTGACCGCGGATATTCCCCTATCGAGATATTCGAGCACGTTTGTGCTTGCATTTGAAGCCGCCGAAGCTGTCAGCGTTTTTACTGCGGCAAGCCTTGTCGGAACGGCAGCAGACGAAGCTGTGACCACAAAAGCCGAAACAGCCGCTGCAAGCCTTTTGAAATTAAAACCCATAAAAATTCCCTTTCCATGCGCCGATAGCGCAAAGCCCAAAGCGGTACAAAAGAATGTACACCGCTCAACTTTTATTTTTTCTCTAACGGATTAACTTTTTATCCACAATTAATATTATACATATTATTTGATAGCTTTGCAATCAAAAATACTATCATGTTGAGAAGATTTTTTGTAATTTGCCTAAAAATTATGTAAAATAGTCTTGAATTCACTAAAATGTTATGATATAATAATTCATATAAAGTAAAACCTCACAGTAAACATCCAATGATACACATATGTAAAATAATCTTACTCTGAAAAATCCACATCGGAAGGAGACATTACATGGGCAAAAGACTTCTCATCGGCGTTATCATCACGGATTGCTACGTTGATTTTCAGGCTGAGATACTGAGAGGAATAATCTCTCAGGCTTTCAAGAGCAACTGTGATGTCGCCGTTATCGCTCCGCTGCACAATTTCTCTGTAAAATCCCTGCACAAGGACACCGAAAAGCAGCTTTTCAACCTCATTCTCTCAGAGAAGTTTGACGGCTTCATCTACGACCGTCTCACCTTCTACCGTGACGATATCAAGGAACATATCGACGATCTTTGCAGCCGCACAGGCAAACCCGTAATGCTGCTCGATTACAGCAGTCACAAAAGCTTTGAGACCACTTCCGTTGACGACTGTGACGCATTTGAAACTATCACCGATCACCTCATTACGGTTCACGGCAAAAAGAAGATATACTGTCTTACAGGCCCGAAAAAGATCTTTAATTCCGAGGAGCGCCTGCGCGGATACATGAACGCCATGAAAGAACACGGACTGTATTTTGACCGAAGCTACTACGAGTACGGCGACTTCTGGAAAGGCGCTGCAAAGCGTTTTGCCGACAGGATAATAAGCGGCGAACTTGAACGTCCCGAAGCGGTGGTCTGCGGCAACGACATTTCCGCAGTCGAACTGACGGAAGAACTCATCGCAAACGGCATACGCGTTCCCGAGGATATCGCCGTAACAGGCTACGACGCGTCTATGGACGGATACCATGCAAATCCCTCGATAACAAGCTACAGCCGCCCGAATTTCCAGCTCGGGGCAGAGTCGTTCAGGAGACTTTACCGTATTATCACGGGTAAGATATGTCTGAAAGTACCGAGCGAAAACGGCAAGCTGCGGCTCGGAAGAAGCTGCGGCTGTACGGAAAGCCCACAGATCCGCCACAGTATCCAACGCATGATGAAAATAAACAGCAGCAACGAGGGATATCTCCTCTACGGCGATATGCTCTTTGACATCACCAACACCGATAATATTGCTCTGTTCGCGGAAAGGCTCGACAATTACACATTCTTCCTATATAAAATGCGCAGATTGAGGATATGCCTGACCAAGAAATACATAGACTCTCTCTCGTCCTCACAGTTGGAGGAGCTTTCGTTCAATGCAGGCGATGAAGCCTGCGTGGTTCTCGCAAAATCGGCAGTAAAGCGTGAGGCAGAGTCAATGGGATACTTTCATTCTTCCGACCTGCTGCCGGATTTCGGCGACGAGAACCGAAAACACCCCACCGCATTTTATCTTTCACCGCTGCACTACAACGGAAACTTCTTCGGCTATTCGGCGGTATCTTTCGGCAAAGAGCCGGTTTCATTCAGTTCGCTCTACCCCAAATGGATAAACTATGTCAATGTGGCGCTTGAACAGGTAAGAATAAAGTCCATAACAAAAAATGTCATACAGAACACCAGTCAAGCCCTGCTTTACGACAAGGTAACAGGAATGCTCAGCCGCAGCGGTATCGAGCATGAATTCTCAAATCTTGCCGCAGCCGCACAATTCAGCGGCAGAACGGCCTATTTCATTGTTATTGATATGCAGGGTATCAAAAAGACCTACTACCGCAGCGGTGAGGAGACTCGCAACCAAACCGCCGCCGCGTTCTCAAAGATACTTCGCTCATGCCTGAAAGACAGCGAGATCTGCGGGATCTGGTCACCGGACATGATGTGCGTGATAACTCTTGACGAGGGCAGAGAAAAGGACATCTATGAGGCCCTGCTCCATAAGATGTCCGAATCGGCTTTCAGTCCTGATGAAAGCTGCAATATTGATTTTTCCATAGGTCTCCACGCTGAGGAACTGCGCGGCGGCATGGACTTTTCAAATGCGATATACAAGGCGAGCATAAACACTGTGCAGAATTACTCCATTTCGGACAGCAGAGCAAATCCTCAGTTTGAAAATCTCTGTATGCTACGCAGCAAAATGATAAAAAATCCCGAACTTCCGTGGAATATCAGCGAGATCGCCGAAAGTCTCTACCTCAGCAAAAGCTATCTGCAAAAGATATACAAGTCATATTTTAATAAGAGCATAATAGAGGAAATGATACGTTTCCGCATCGATAAGGCAAAGGAACTCCTCTCGTCCACCGATATGACCGTGACGGAGATATCGCGGGAGTGCGGATACTCGTCATACAATTACTTCGTCCGCCAGTTCAGAATGTGCGAGGGTGCTTCACCCTCGGAATACCGCGAAAAGTGCAGAGCCGAAAACTCCGCGGGCAGCACCACGCGCCCCTGAGAACCTGCTCCGCACTCATATGCTACTTTATAAATATCTCCCTCTGCTCACATATATCTCCCTCAATCCTGTACCTGACCGTATAGGTGAGGGAGTTTTCCTTTTTCTCCTCGGTGATGTTCCTGTCAAGGATATCAACGTCACCGAGGAAATTTTTCTCATACAGATATACCTTCTCCGAGAGTTTCTCCCTCAGCTCGTCATCGGTGTATTCCGCAGACGTAAGCTTTGTCTCAGTCAGTTTATCGCTGACAAACCCTATCGGCAGCGGCTTCCCGAAAAGTTCAAGATTCCCGCCGCTTTTTTCACTGACATAGCTCTCGTACTTGTTCCTGCCGAAAAACAGCGGTATTTCAGCGCCGAACACAGTCAGATAGCGGCACTTCCGGCTCTCCCCTGTCGGAGCATACACCTCCGAGTCAGCCTCCTCAGTAAAAGTCACTGTCTCCTCGTAAATTCCCTTTATCACGCCCATAGCATGGTGAATAGTAACATGACCTGTATCGTCAGAAGTAACTCCGCTGACGAGCATAGTTCCCTGCGGAACATAGTCACCGACCTTGTGCATAAGCATACCGTCATATACCGAAGTGTATGTTATCTCCGCGTCCTTTGCCGAGACCACGTTGCACGGTATTCTTTCAAGAACCATTTCGGGCTTAGGAACTATTTCCGTTATCTGCACAACTATCCGATTGCCTGTTCGGTGAACTCCCACCCATGAAATATCGTCCACCATAAGGCGCAGTTTGTTCTCGCAAAGGTGAAAATCAATGCCGCCGATGTAAGCTCCCCTGTCTATGCCGAGCTGTGACAAAGCTGACAAAACCACCTCATCGCTGACCGTTGTATTGCCCTCGACCTCAATGCTCACCACCACGTTAGAAAAATAAAGTCCGCCGATAAGCACAAGTATCACACCGACTATCACTCCTATTCTGAGCCGATAGCGGATAAGCTTTGCCGAAAGGGTCTCATACTCCGCGCTTTTTATAATCACAGAGCACTCCTGTGCAAGCTTTTCAAGCTTTTTAAGGTCGCTGCGGTAAATTTCGCAGTAAAACACGTCCTTTCTGCAATACTGGCCGAAACAGCAGATACCTCCGCTGTGTATACGATTAATAAAGCGGTACAGATTCTTTCCCTCAGCGTTGATCCTCACGCAGCCCCTGAGCTGATCTTTCATGTCCCCCACCGCTCCTTTCGATCAAATCCACCTGCGAAATTTTTCCGCGTATCACCAGTCCCTTAGCACAGTAGTCATACGCTTTCAGGTCACAGCCGCATATCTGAATGCACATTCCTCCCGCGATAACTCTTATAAAGACCTCGTTGTACTCCTCGATACGGCTGCAATTTTCTATCGTAAGCTCCCTGTTGCCCTCAATGTGTATATCGGTATTGAGGTAAAACAGGTCGCGCGCCTTTCCGACAGCTTTTTCAAACACATTATCACTCCCAGTTGATCTGATACTGCTGTATACTACGCGGTCACAGATTTTTTGCGTTTTGCAGCAGCGCGTAGTATAAATCTTTTCACATAATAATATGATTAACATGGTGATGATTATGAGGAATTTTACGAAAAAAGCCATAAAATGTGCGAAAGCCGCCGCTGCCACAGCAGCTTTTGCATTCTGCATGACCAAAACCGCAGAGGTGTCGCAGGCAGTCTCAGGAGCAGTTGAGCGGTGCATAGAAGTTGTTATCCCCTCACTTTTTGCTATGATGATAGTTTCGGGACTCCTCGTCCGCAGCGGTATAACTGGTGCAGTTCCGCGGTTTATCGGCACGATCAGCGAAAAGCTCCTTGGCATGGAGGGCTTTATGCTTCCGGTTTTTACATTTGGAATGTTTGCCGGATATCCTGTCGGTGCAAAGATGATCTGCACGGAAGTCCAATGCGGCAGACTTGACAAGAACCGCGCCGCGCTCCTGTGCGGACTTTGCTACGGAGCCGGACCTGCGTTTGTTTTCGGCTGTATTTCGGGGCGGCTGTACTCCTCTCCGACCGCAGGCGCGGTAATTCTCGTCTCGAATACTGCCGCGAATCTCATACTCGCCCTACTCCTTATGCCGAAACTCAAACGTTCGCTCAGACGCGGTATTCCGCGCAGGGGTTTCAGTCTGTCCGCGGATATGCTGACAAGATCGGTTATCAGCGCAGGAAGGTCAATGGCTGAGATATGCATGATGATAGCGGCATTTTCTGTCTTTGCGCAGTTTCTCACCGAAATCGGCGCAGAAGCGTTTGCAGGCAGGTGGATATCAAAGCTCCTCGGGACGGAAATTTCCACATCGAAAACTCTTTTCCGCTGTGTCCTTGACGTGACCGCCGCAGGAGAACTGCCATGTGCGGACTACTCGCTCCTACCGATAATAAGCGCCCTCACCTCATTCGGCGGACTATGCGTGATATTACAGGTAAGCACTGTGACTTCGGGGCAGATCCCGCTGAAACCGATGATACTGATACGGATCTCAGCCGCCGTAATAAGCTTTTTTGCCTGCCGCATCGCAATGCCGTTCATGCTGAAAGGCGAAACCGTCTCTGCCGCGGCAATAAAGGCAACGATACACCAAAGCACTTCTCCTGTTCCGTCAGTAATGCTTATCCTCATGACAGCGGTTCTCTTTCTTGAATCGTATGACGGCTCAAAAAAATTTTTCCGCAAATGAACACAAAAGATCCCACTCGAAACGAGTGGGATCTGCATTATTATTCAAATCATCATACAGCAGGGGTTCCTGCCAGAGTTGTCGGCTCAACTCCGCCAACCACAGTCGTTGCGGCAGTAGTTGTTTCAGAAGATGAGTCAATGGGTGAACCCGCCTCGGCAACCTTTACCTTTACCTGAACAGACTTTGTCGGGTCTGCGGCAGATTTGAGGATAATGTATGTCTCGCCGGGTGCGACCGCCGTAATATGTCCGTAATCGTCAACAGTAGCAACCGATGTATTTTCAGACGACCAGCTCTCGTCGGATTCACCCGAGCCCTCGGGATATTCCTGAACGAACGGCATATCCTGACCGCCTACCTCAAGATATATGCTGTACTTATCAAGCTTGAATCCGCCTGTATCAGTTGTGGGAGCGACCGTAGTCGTGGGAGCTTCGGTAATGATCGGCATAGAAGTCGTGACCGTCGTTGTAGTTGTCGTTACTGCGGAACTGTTTCCGCCTCCGTTTTTATTGTCCTTGGAGCAGCCCTTTGCTATCAGCACGATGAGGATAAGTACTACAAGAGCTATTACAAACAGCGCTGTCAGCTGCCTTTTTCTCAGGGTTTCTCTGGTGACTCTTTTTCTGTGTCTCTGTGAATCATGATTGTTGTCCATATTTCAAAATCCCTTTCCGATATATTTGATTTTTCAGGGAAAATCTTCTGTTTTGATTATAGCACACTGTTAACGAAATGTCACGCATTTTTATATCTTTTCTGCAATTTTTTATTATTCTCACATATCAGCAGCGCGCTTTTTGTCGGATTTTAACAAACCAAAAACTTTTTTCGCGTTTTCTGCTCCACCGTTTTATCCGCTATATAAAAAGGTAGAAGTTACGCATCGGGAAAGCATAAAAAAAGCAAAAATCAGTTGCGCTGCCCTAATGAAAATATCTTGACACAACCGCGCGTTGTATAGTATAATATAAGCATATTATAAGGTTGATAACTACCGATGTGCTGCGCCCCCTCTCCGCGTCCTAAGCGACAGGCGGCAGCCACGGCAAACCGAAAGGAGTTTTATGCAATGAACAATTTAAAAAGAATGCTTGCTGCCCTGACAGCCGTTACCGCTGTCCTGTCATGCACAGTATCATGCAGCAAAAAGGACGACAAGAGCAGCGAAAGCTCTCAGGCGCCTACTGAGGAATGGAAGGGCGAGGACGACGTTGACCTCGACCTCAGCGACCTCAACGGCGGTGAGACTGCTGAGACCACTGAGGACATGACCCTTACTTGGCTCAGCTACTACGACATCAATCCCTCCGGCTCAAACGACCGTTCTGTAGCTCTTTCGCTCTTTGAGGACGTTTACGGCGGAAAGATCAACTACGTTCAGACGACTTCCGAGGACAAGTTCTCCAAGCTTGCTTCAATGATCCTTGCAGGCGATGATGTTGATATGTTCCCCTATGAGTGGGACGCTCTCCCGAACGGTGTTACAAAGAATCAGTACGATCCGCTTGACCCCTATTTCGAGGACATGGGCATGAACGAGGACGGACTCTGGGACGACATGGAGGACGTTATCGATATGTTCGAGTACAAGGGCGAGCACTACGTCGTTCCGTTCACGATCTCCGATCCTCTCCTTGTAACATACAGCAGAAAGATGGTTCAGGCTGAAGGTCTTGAAGATCCTTACACTCTCTACGAGAACGGCGAGTGGGATTGGGACGCATTCATGAACATGATGGAGACTTTTGTTGCAAATGCTCCTTCCGGTGACACCAGATACGGTATCAACGGCTGGTTCGGACAGGCTATGATCCAGTCAACAGGCCACACAGTTATCAACTACGACAACGGCGTATTCTCCAACAATATCGACGACCCCGAGATCGAAAAGGCTGAGCTTCTCATGCAGGACATTGCCTCAAAGCACCTTTACAGAAACGAGTGGCTGGGCAACTTCCCCGACGACCAGTCCACACTTTTCTATGCAATGGCTGACTGGGCTCTCAGTGCTTCTAATGCAAAGAACCCTGACCTTGACCTCATGGTAGTTCCTTTCCCGAAGTCTCCCGATGCGGACGACTATTATCTGTGCTGCAACTACGGCGCAAGAATGCTCGTAAAGAACTCAAAGAAGGGCAAGGCAGTTGCAACCTATATCAAGTGCGAGAGACTCGCAGCTACAGAGGATTCCTACAAGGAAGCCGCAAAGGAAAAGGCTCTCATCGTAAACAAGACCGCAGCAGGCGTTGTTACGGGATATGTTACAGAGGAGCAGTATGACGCTATCCAGTCTTACATCGACCCCAGCAATGTTACACCTATGTTCGACTTTGGCTACGGAATGGGCGACAGAATGTACGGCTCAGGCGATTACACCTATGAGACAAGAGGCGTTATGAACAACCTCACAGATACTCTCCTTGAGGGCAACGAGGCAGTTGACTCATGGGCTGCACTCCGTGACGCATGGACAGGCGTTATCACTGAGGAAGTCGAGCGTTTCAACAGCCTTTCCGAATAATTCAAGCTGAACACGGACGCTTTATCCGACAATTCAGCTGTATCCGCACAACAACTGCAGAAAGCTCAAAAGATCTGCCTGCCGTATCATTTTCGATACGGCAGGTTTTCATTTTCCGAGTAATTTCGGATAAGATGAAAAAATTTCCGAAAACACTTGATTTTTCCGAAAAAGCGTGATATAATAAATATGATGATAGTTAAGCTCAAGACCGGAACCTTTCCGGTCTTTCGTTTTGATATGGCTATTAAAATGATCCAGAAAGGAGATTCCCCGTAAAACAGGGAAAAACTGTCTATGAAATTCAAAAAATTCGGCAGCACTGAGCAAAGGGTATACGACTTGATAAAGCCGATCACCGATGAGCTCGGTTATTACCTGTGGGACGTCTGCTACGAAAAGGAAGGCGCAATGTGGTTCCTGAGAGTCTTTATCGACTGCGACGAGGGTATTACCATCGACGACTGCGAAAAGGCCACCGAACCTATCAACCAGATCCTTGACGCAGAAGACCCCATCGCGCAAAGCTATATGCTCGAAGTCGGCTCGGCAGGTCTCGAAAGAAGCCTTGTCAAGCAGGAACACTTTGACGTTTGCGAGGGCGACACCGTGAAGATAAGATTCTTCAGAGCTGTGGACGGCGAAAAAGAGATCGTTGCAGTTCTTGTCGGTGCAGATAAGGATAAGGTCACCATCGCCACTGAGGAGGGCGCTGAAAAGAGCTTTCCCCTTTCGGATATTGCTTTTGTCAAGCTTTATCTGGAATTCTGACATGATAACAACAAATAAAATATACTATACTGGAGGAATTAACAGAAATGACTAAGAACAATGACTTTTTCAGAGCTCTTGAATCGCTCGGTGAAGAAAGCAGCGTTGATACCGGGCTTCTCGTTGAAAAAGTAAAGTCCGCCATGCTGAAAGCTGCAAGGAGAGCTTATCCGCACAGCGAGGACAGGATAAGAGTGGATATCGACCCCGCTACAAAGAAATTTGCAATGTACATCGAGCAGGAAGTCATCGAAGATGAACCTATCGACGAGAACGAGATCAACATCGACGTTGCAAAAACCATTGACCCGAACGCTTACATCGGAAGCACCATTCTCAAGGAGATCGACATCTCCAAGCTTGGCAGAATGGCAGCTATCTCCGCAAAGCAGTCCATAAAGGGCGACCTCCGCGAGATAAGCCGCGATCAGATGCTCAGCCGCTTTGAGTCAAAGGAACACGAGTGCATCACGGCAAAGGTATCACAGGTCGAGCCCGGCAGAGGCACGGTAACAGTCGACTACGAGGGCACGGAACTTTACCTTTTCCGCAACGAGCAGATACCCGGAGAAACTCTCAAGGAGGGTCAGTCCGTCAAGGTCTACATCACAGGGATCGTAGGAAAGAACAAGAAGCCTGTTGTAAAAATATCAAGAACTCACAAGGATCTTGTAAAGCGTCTCTTTGAGATAGAAGTTCCTGAGATATATGACGGAACTGTCGAGGTAAAGTCGGTTTCGAGAGAAGCAGGTTCAAGAACAAAGATCGCTGTATGGTCGAAAGATCCCAACGTTGACGCTGTAGGAGCCTGTATCGGTACGAGACGTTCAAGAATTTCCGCTATCGTTTCCGAACTCAACGGCGAAAAGATCGACATCATTCCGTGGAGCGAGTCACCCGAGGAATTCATCGCAAAGGCTCTTGCTCCTGCCGAAGTCCTCAAGACTGTCATCACTTCTGCTGAGGAGAACACCTGCACGGTCATCGTTCCGAACAACCAGCTCTCGCTCGCTATCGGAAACAAGGGTCAGAATGCAAAGCTTGCCGCAAAGCTCACAGGCTTCAAGATAGACATTAAGCCGCAGTTCGACCTCAATGGCGAGGAAGCTCCCGAGCTCAGCCCTGACTTCAAAGTTCCCGAGCCTGAGTACACTCCCGAAACAGACGAAGAGATCTTCGACAAGCAGGAAGAGACCGCCGGAGAAGAAGTAGAAGCTGTTGAGGCTGCTCCCGAAACTCCCGAGACTACGGAAGAAACCGATAAGGAAACAGCCGCTGCTGTTGAGGAATAAGCCATGAAGCCGAAAAAGATACCGATGAGAATGTGCCTCGGCTGCAATGAAATGAAGCCGAAAAAGGAGCTCATCAGAGTTGTAAAGTCCCCCGAAGGCGAAATAAGCCTCGACTTTACGGGTAAAAAATCGGGAAGAGGAGCTTATATCTGCCGCAGTGTGGAGTGCTTCAACAAGGCGCGCAAGGGCAGACGTCTCGAAAAGGCATTCTCGTGCAAAATAGACGCAGGCGTCTACGATGCTATGGCGGAGGAGCTTGGCAATGAAACAGAAAACATCTGACCTGCTCAGCATATGCTTTAAAGCAGGTAAAGCGGTAAAAGGCTTTGACAGCGCCTGTGAAGCTGCTGCAAAGGGCAAAGCAAAATGTATTCTTACTGCCTGCGATGCATCGGCAAAGACTGTCAAGGAAGCAGAGTTTTACTGCAAAAAATACGGCATTCCCATGATGAGGACTGAACTCACAAAAGACGATATCGGCGCTGTATGCCGAAAGCAGACCGCAGTTATCGGAATATGCGACGAGGGGTTCTGCAAAGGGTTCGCCAAGATACTGAACAAAACGCCGGAGGACGGCGGCAAGGAATAAATCCGAATACAATTGAATACATCATGCGCTGCGCGGAAACCGCAGCATAGACAATGGAGGTAATCAAGCCTATGGCAAAAAAGATAAAGTTAAGTGAAGCTGCAAAGGATCTCAATATCCCTGCACAGGAACTCATCGGTTACTTTACCGAAAAGGGCGATACCAAGAAAAAAACTGCCTCAACTCTTACAGAGGAGGAAATGAACGAAATACTTGAGCATTACACAAAGCTCCACGAGGTAAAGAACCTTGACGAGTATTTCGCGACCGCGAACGAACCTCGCCCCGAAAAGAAAAAGACTGCCGCAGAAGCAGCTCCGAAGGCGCAGGAAAAGAAGCCTGCCGCTAAGAAGAACGAAAAAGCTGAAAAACCGGCTGCTAAGGCTGACAAGAAGGACGCTGCTCCGAAAAAGACTGCTCTCGAAAAGCCTGTCGCAAAGAAAGAGACAGCTCCGGCTGTAAAGCCCGCTGTAAAGGAAGAAAAGCCGGCAGTCAGGACTGAGGCTCCCGCTCCCAAGGCTGAAGCTGCAAAAAAGCCTGCCGAAACTCCTAAGAGCAGCGAACCCCAGAAGCACAACGGCAAGAAGAATGAGAAGAAGCAGCAGGCAAAGGCTCATGACAGAGGAGAGCGTTCAAAGTTCAACGCTTCATTCAGTTCTGAAACTGCTCAGACCTCGGGTCAGCGCAGGACTGTTGACACAAGAGGCAGCTACGTTGACCTCGACAAGTACAACGAGCGCTACGACCAGATGGCTTCTTCAAACAAGCACAACAGCGACAACTATTCTTCCAAGAAACAGAAGATAAATCAGAAGTCTGCTCAGAGAAACCGTCAGCAGTACTCAAAGAAGGAGACAGAGGCTGAAAAGCTCCGCCGTCTCGAACTCGAAAGAGCAAGAAATCAGCAGCTCAAAGTCCTCATTCCCGAGGCTATCACTGTCGGCGAGCTCGCTACACGTCTCAAGGCTACAGCTACAGACGTTATCAAGAAGCTCATGGGTCTCGGCGTAATGGCTTCCATAAATCAGGAGATCGACTTTGACACAGCTTCGCTCGTTGCTGAGGAACTCGGCGCAAAGGTTGAAAAGGAAGTTATCGTTACCATTGAGGAGCGTCTCATTGACGACACTGATGACGATGATACAAACCTTGAACCGCGCTGCCCTGTCGTTGTTGTAATGGGTCACGTTGACCACGGTAAGACTTCTATCCTCGACCGTATCAGAAACGCTCACGTTGCAGCAGGCGAAGCAGGCGGAATCACTCAGCACATCGGTGCTTATCAGGTAAATATAAACGGTCAGGACATCACTTTCCTCGACACTCCCGGACATGAGGCGTTTACTTCAATGCGTGCAAGAGGTGCGAATATCACGGATATCGCTATCCTCGTTGTTGCGGCTGATGACGGTATCATGCCGCAGACCGTTGAATCCATAAACCATGCAAAGGCAGCAGGAGTTTCCATTATTGTTGCTATCAACAAAATGGATAAGGAAGGCGCTAACCCCGACAGGATCAAGGAAGAACTCACCAAGTACGACCTCGTTTGCGAGGACTGGGGCGGTGACGTTATCTGCGTTCCCGTTTCCGCAAAGACAGGCGAAGGGATCGACGAGCTGCTCGAAAACGTTCTTCTCGTTGCTGAGGTAAAGGAACTCAAGGCTAATCCCGACCGTCTTGCAAAGGGTACTGTTATCGAAGCGCGTCTCGACAAGGGCAGAGGCCCTATCGCTACGCTCCTCGTTCAGAATGGTACGCTCAGACAGGGTGACGTTCTCATCGCAGGAACGGCTGTCGGCAGAGTAAGAGTTATGACCAACGACAAGGGCAAGAAGGTAAAGTCCGCAGGCCCTTCTGTTCCTGTTGAGATCACAGGTCTTGCAGAAGTTCCGAGCGCAGGCGATACATTCAACGCTGTTGAGGACGAGAGACTCGCAAGAGAACTCGTTGACCAGAGAAAGCACGAGCAGAAGCAGGAGCAGTTCAACTCTTACCGCAAGGTAACTCTTGACAACCTCTTCAGTCAGATCGCAGAGGGCGAGATCAAGGAACTCCCGATCATCGTCAAGGCTGACGTTCAGGGCTCTGTCGAGGCTGTTAAGCAGTCGCTCGAAAAGCTCTCAAACAATGAGGTAAGAGTAAGGGTTATCCACGGTGCAGTCGGAGCTGTCAAGGAAAGCGACGTTATGCTCGCAAATGCTTCAAATGCTATCATCGTAGGATTCAACGTAAGACCTGATCCGGTTGCCGCAGAAAATGCTGCCCGTGACGGTGTTGATATCCGCCTTTACAGGATCATCTATGACGCTATCGAGGAGATCACGACCGCTATGAAGGGTATGCTCGCTCCCAAGTTCAGAGATATCGAGCAGGGACGCATCGAGGTTCGTCATGTCTACAAGATATCCAATGTCGGCATGGTCGCAGGAAGCTATGTGCTCAGCGGCAAGGTCACAAGAGGTAGTCAGGTGCGCGTTGTCCGTGACGGAATCATCATCGCTGATGACAAGATCGCAGGACTCAAGCGTTTCAAGGACGATGTAAAGGAAGTTGCGGAAGGCTACGAGTGCGGTATCAGCCTCGAAAAATTCAGCGACGTCAAGGAAGGCGATATCTTCGAGACATACATTGTCGAGGAGTACAGAGAGGATTAATTTCAACAGCCGGCGGCAGAAACGGTCTGCCGCATAAATCGGCTTTTACACATTGTATATAAAAAGGAGGTCAGTTTAATATGGATAACGACAGAATGAGTACCGCTGATATGCTGCAATACTGCAATGAGGCGCTCGCGTGGGAAGATTTCGGTCCTATCGACATTTTCTTCTTTGAATCGGTAAAGAAGATACTGCTCGGTCAGGCAAGCGTATTTGAAGAACCCGAGGAGCAGATAGATGACCTTATGGGCATTGAACGTCCCGTAAGAGATATCGAGCTTGAACCCGATTACCCCAAGTACGCCGATCTTTACTACGGCGAGGAGGGCGACGACGAAATACCCGATTACAGTCATATTGCAGAGGAAGAAGCTTTTTCCGCAGCTATATTCGGCGACGGTTTCTTTGAGGAGGAGGACGAGGAGTCCGACACCGCTATTGAAACTCCCGCAGCAGTTCCGGCTGCTGAAAATAATACAAACAACAACAAAGCTGACGAGCCTGCCGACGATAAAAGTTCACAGCAGCCCGAAGGCGGAAGTTTTACTGTAAAGATCTGAAATATTCAGAGAAAGGACAATATGCCGAATTTCAAAAACAGCCGCATGGCTGAAGACATCAAAAGAGAAATGACAGCTATTCTCAGAGAACTCAAAGACCCGAGAATAGACAAAATGCTCACAATAGTCCGTGCCGACCTTTCAGGCGATATGTCTAACTGCAAAATATACGTTTCAAGCTTTAACGGCTTGGAGAAGGCTAAAGAATCGGTTCAGGGACTGAAAAGCGCATCAGGATTCATCAGAAGGGAGCTTTTTCACAGGCTCAAAATGCGCAAGTCCCCCGAGCTTACATTTATCGCCGATAATTCTATCGAAAGAAGCGCGGATATAAGCAAAAAGCTCAACGAACTTCTATAGGAGGTAAAATAAATGCAGATTGGCTTCACCGAAGCTGAACAGTTTCTCAGAAGTTGTGAGGACGCTGTTATCATCACACACAGAAATCCCGACGGCGACTGCATCGGCGCAGGCTTTGCCCTCAAGGATATCCTTGCCGAGATCGGCGTCAGAAGCAGAGTTGTCTGCCACGACAAGTTCCCCAAGCGCTATGAATTCATGACGAATACGGGCGCGGGTGAGGATTTTGAGCCGAAAAACATTATCGCTGTCGACATCGCCGATGAAAATCTGATGGGCAGCTATAAGGATATCTACGGCGGCAAAGTCCAGCTTTGTATCGACCACCATATCTCAAACAAGGATTACGCGGAAATGACGCTCCTCAACGGAAGTGCAACTGCTGCCTGCGAGATAATCTACGACCTTGCCAAACACATGGGTGTGAATATTTCGCGCCACTGTGCCCTCTGCCTTTACACGGGCATAGCCACGGATTCGGGCTGTTTCAAGTATGACTGCACCACTCCGCGCGCTCATGAGATCGCGGCAGAAATGATGAGAAACTACGATATCAAATTTGCAAAGATAAACCGCTATATGTTCGACGTTCAGTCAATGGGCAGAATGAAGCTTGAAAGCAAGGTCATCGAGCTTATGGAAAGCTATCTTGACGGAAAACTCGTTATCGTTGCCGTTACTCAGGCGATGATGAAGGAGTTGGGCGTCAGCATGGAGGAACTTGAGGGCTTTGCTCCGCTTACCATACGCCTTGAGGACACCGAAGTAGGAATCCTCATGCGCGAACGTGAGGACGGAGTTTTCAAGTGCTCCCTGCGCTCGGCTGACGAGGTAAATGTTTCTGAGATCTGTCAGACTATAGGCGGAGGCGGTCACGCAAAAGCTGCCGGCTGCACTATCGAGGGAACTCTCGAAGAAGCTAAAAATACGCTTATTGCTGCCGTTAAAAGGGCTCTTGCATGAACGGGATAATTTGTCTTGACAAGCCGCAGGGCTTCACTTCATTTGACGCAGTTGCCAAGCTGAGGGGAATTTTGCAGACGCGCAGGCTCGGGCACGGAGGAACGCTCGACCCTATGGCTACGGGAGTTCTGCCGATCTTTGTCGGAAACGCCACAAAAGCCTGCGACATCATGCCCGACAACACCAAAAGCTACCGCGCGGGATTTCGTCTCGGTCAGGTCTCCGATACGCAGGACGTTACGGGAACTATCCTTGCCGAGTACCAGAAAGAAGTTCCGCAGGAGGATATACTTGCTGTAATTCCCGAATTTACGGGAAAGATAATGCAGCTTCCGCCGATGTACTCGGCTGTGCAGGTAAACGGCAAGCGGCTTTACGACCTTGCGCGGCAGGGTATCGAGGTCGAGAGAACTCCGCGTGAAATAGAGGTTTTCTCGATAGATCTCGCAGACTATGACGAGTCCGCGCGCGAGGGAGTCCTCGAAATAAGCTGCGGCAAGGGCACTTATATCCGCACTATCATCAACGATATAGGCGAACGTCTCGGCTGCGGCGGCATTATGACCTCGCTCGTAAGAACAAGTTCGGGCGGATTCACGCTTGCTGACTGCCACACCTTCGAGGAGCTTCAGCAGGCACGCGATGAGGACAGGCTTGAAGAACTTATCCTTCCGATCGACCGAGTTTTTGAGTCGCTGCCAAAGCTGCGGCTCGGCGAGGCTCAGACCAGAATGTACAAAAACGGCGTTAAGCTTGACCTTTCCAAGCTGCGCGATCTTAAAAGCACCGATGATCTCTACACAGTTTACGGCAGCGGCGGAGCTTTCATAGGCACAGCCTTTGCCGACCGTGAAAGCGGCGAGCTGCGAATCGGAAAGAACATGGGGTGACAGCATGGCAAAGGCTTTAACTGCGGTCGCACTCGGACTTTTCGACGGCGTACATCTCGGACACAGGGCTGTTCTTGACGCGGTCTGTGCTCAGAGAGCAAACGGACTTACCCCGTCTGTGTTCACCTTTGAGCCGGAAAGCGTTCTGCGCAAATCAAGCGGCTCGGCTGGCTTTATATACGGCATGGCTGAAAAATCCGAGATCCTGCGCGGCTGCGGCATTGAGAATATCTGCGTTCCGCACTTTGATGACGTGTGCGGACTAAGCGGAGAGGAATTTGTCAAAAACATCCTGCGCAGCGAAATGAACGCGGCTTTTGTAAGCTGCGGCAGAGACTTCCGCTTTGGCTTCAAGGCTTCATGCGGAGTTGACGAACTGCGTAAATTCGGCAAGATCTATGGCTTCGAGGTCGATACGGTCGATGATGTTATGAGCGGCGGCGAAAAAGTCTCGTCAAGCATTATCCGCAGGCTGATCTCGGAGGGAGACATAAAAAAAGCCGACCGCTTTCTTGCTCAGCCCTACATGATACTGAGGGAAGTCGTACACGGAGCGGCGCTCGGTCATACTATCGGCTTTCCCACGATAAATCAGCTATTCTCAAAGGGACAGCTTGTGCCGAAATTCGGGGTCTATGCTTCAATGACAAAGACTGACGACGGCTGGAAACGCTCGATGACCAACATAGGGATCAAGCCGACCGTTAACTACAGCGGTACTCCGCTCGCAGAAACGTTCATCACCGACTTTTCGGGAGACGTTTACGGCAGGGTCTTGCAGGTAGTACTAACGGATTTTGTAAGACCTGAAATGAAATTCCCGTCTGTCGATGCGCTGAAAAAGCAGATTTCTGCCGATATTACGGCAATCAAATCCATGTAACATTCTTGCAATGCTCACCACTTTATCACAATTTTGCTTTAATATATAATAAGTAGTGCCGCTATTACCTATGGTTCAGCACATTGAAGCGTGCAATATTATAACTTCTAAAAGGAGGTCAATATCCAATGATAGAGGTTAAAAACCTTACCAAGAAATACGGCGACAAGCTTGCCGTAAACAATATCAGCTTCAAGGTCGAAAAAGGCGAGATACTCGGCTTTCTTGGCCCTAACGGAGCCGGAAAATCCACTACGATGAATATGCTCACGGGCTATATTTCGTCCACTTCGGGACAGATCCTTATCAACGGCATAGATATTCTTGAGGATCCAAAGAAAGCTAAGGCGAATATCGGTTATCTTCCCGAGATCCCTCCGCTTTACATTGACATGACTGTCGAGAGCTATCTCGGTTTCATGTACGACCTGAAGAAGTGCAAGCTACCGAGAAAATCGCACATAGACGATGTTTGCAATCTTTGCAGGATCGCGGACGTAAAGGGCAGACTTATCAAGAATCTCTCAAAAGGTTACCGTCAGAGAGTAGGTCTTGCACAGGCTCTTATCAATAATCCGCCCGTGCTCATTCTTGACGAGCCGACAGTCGGTCTCGACCCGAATCAGATAATCGAGATAAGAAGCCTTATCAAGAAGCTCGGCAAGCGCCACACGGTTATCCTCTCGTCACACATTCTCCCCGAGATACAGGCAGTTTGTGACAGAATAATCATCATCAACAAGGGCGAAGTTGCCGCTGACGGTACAGCAAACGATATCGCAAAGAATATCACAAACGAGCACAAGATGACACTCAGGATAGAAGGTCCGACACATACTGCCGCTGACAAAGCGGAGATCGCCGCCGCTCTCAGAAAAGTCACCGGCGTAAGCTATGTCCGCGCTGATATGGAGCGCGAAAAGGGAATCTATGACTACGATATCGAAACCGACGGCAAGACTGATGTAAGGCGCGATATCAACAAGCTCTGCGCAGAAAACGACTGGAATATCCTCATGCTCCAGCTTTCAGACCTCACCCTTGAGGACATCTTCCTCAAGATCACTATGGGCGAGGAAAACAGTATTGCCGCAAAGGATCCTTCCAAAAAGAAAAGCTCCCCTAAGTTAGACCTTAAGATCGAGGACGGCGAGCTGAGAGCAAGCGAAGTAACGGACGAAGCTCCCGAAGAAGCTGAAAAGCCTGCCGAGACCGATCTGAAAAATGAAGGAGGCGAGGAATAATGGGTGCTATCTACAGAAGAGAAATGGGCGCGTTCTTTACTTCAGGCGCAGCTTATGTATTTCTTGCGGTATTTTATCTTGTTTCGGGTATTTTCTTCTTTAACGGAGTTATCTCCCAAAGCACGACTGATACTTCCGCAATGTTCAGCTCGATGTTCTACATCGTAATTTTCCTTATCCCTGTTCTTACCATGAGACTCCTCAGCGAGGAGAAAAAGAACAAGACCGATCAGGGACTTCTCACCGCTCCTATCGGACTGTGGGAAATCGTTCTCGGCAAGTATTTTGCAGCTCTCACACTCTTTATCATTGCTGAGAGCATCGTATTCGTTTACTCACTCATTCTCAGCTACCTCGGAACTGTTGTCTGGTCAACTCTCCTTGGCAACTATTTTGCAATGCTCTTTCTCGGCGCTGCTTTCATTGCAGTCGGACTCTTCATCTCATCTCTCACCGAGAATCAGATGGCTTCTGCCGTTGCAAGCATTGTTGCACTGTTCCTCATCTACCTCTCCGAGATGCTCGTTACAAATTTCGACGGCGAGGGCAAGATAAAAACTCTTATCTACAAGGTCGTAACAGCGTTCGCATTCTACTCAAGATACATTGAATTTACTCAGGGAATATTCAGCCTTCCCAGCGTGGTCTTTTTCCTGAGCACAGCCTTCCTCTTCAACTTCTTTACTGTAAGGGTTCTGGAGAAGAAGCGTTGGAGCTGATAAGACTAAGAAAGGAAGGTTTGATAATATGAGTAAAAAAGATACTGTCAACGAAACAGTCTCTAACGAAACTGCCGGCGATACAAATACCGGCAAAACCAAAACCGGCATGAAGAAATTCAAGTACGGCTCAATGTCGATCGCCGTTCTCTGTCTGGTCGTTGCTATCGTGGTCGTGATAAATGTCATGGTCGGTATGCTCGCAAAGCGTTCGCCCGTAAAGATCGATCTCACACCCGACAAAAGATACGATCTTTCCGATGAATCTATCGAGGCTCTCAAAAACCTCGACAGCGATGTTGAGATCGTAGTTACCATGAAGAAGGACTTCTTCACAACACTTGCAAACTATTATAAGAGCAATAACGTTGATGTTCCCTTTGACATGATCCCCGTTATCCTCGAAAAGTACGAAATGTATGCAAAGCAGGGCAGCGGAAGCGTTGACGTTACCTACGTTGACATGGACAAAGACCCTGACGTTATCTCAAAGTATTCCGCAAATTACAACGGTGAGATCTCACAGGGCAGCATTGTGGTCGCAAGCGGCGACAGAGTAAAGGTCATCGACTCAAACGGAGTCATGAACATGATAACCACAGCACAGAATGCTGCTTCTTCCTCAAATCCACAGTTTGTATTCGCAGGTGAAAGCACTCTTACTTCCGCTATCACAAGCGTTACCGATTCCAACCCCATAAGCGTTGCTTTCGTTAAAACGACAAACGGCACGGCTCTTTACAGCGAAAACGAGTACAGCGCAGTCGTTGATTCTCTCGAAAACGATCTTCTTGAGAAAAACGGCTATGACTGCACAGATATTGACATCGCAACAGATGAGCTTGACACTGAAAAGTACGACATGATCGTTGTACCCACACCTTCTGCCGACTTCAACGAGGACATCATCAAGAAACTCAGCGATTTCCTCTACAACGACGGCAATTATGACAAGTCGCTGCTCTATGTTCCCAGCCTTACACAGACAAATCTCCCGAATATCGACGAATTCCTCGCCGACTGGAGCATAAAGGTCGAGAATAATATCATTGCAGACGACACCTATGCTATCTCAACTCAGACAAACATCGTTGCAACTATAGCCGACAGCGATTCCGTTGGAACACTTCCGAACGACTCGCTTCCTATCGTAGCCCCCCTTGCAAGAGAAGTTTCGGTGATCACGAAGAACAACGAGGACGTAGTAAAGACGATTCTCCAGTCCTCCGATAACTCCTTTACATTAGACCTTAACACTCAGGAGCAGAGCAGCGACCGCGGTTCACACGGTATTGCCGTAATGTCTCAGAAACAGCACGCAGAACAGCTTGACGTTTACAAGAGCTCCGTTCTCGTTCTCGGCAGCGCTTATATGGCAAGCAGCGAGATACTCACACAGAATACGACCTACAATAACGCAAATGTTATCCTCGGCATTCTCAACAACATGACAGGCAAGGAAGCTGCTGCGGTTATTCCTGAAAAGTCACTTCAGAGTTCTTATATCGCAGTAACACAGACTCAGGGCAAGACTATCAGCATAATTGTTATCTGGGCGATCCCGCTTCTTATTGCTGCAATCGGAGTAGTAGTACTCGTAAGGAGACGTAATCGATGAAAAAACAGGTAAAGGGCATTATCGGTCTCGGAGCAGTCCTCGTGCTGCTCGGAGGCGGTTATGCCGCATTAAAACTTACCGATCCCGATAAGAATGGCGGCGGAGATGATAGTTCATCCTCCACCGTTTCTTCACTTGAACAAGAAAAAGAAGGCGCAGGCACAATCCTCATAAGCGACAACGGCGAGGAGGCAACTGTTGCCGAAGCATACGTCAAAAACGAAACAGACGAGTTCCATGTTGTAATGCTCACCGAACCTACCGAAGATTCCGGTGCGACCTACACCTTTGACGGGTATCAGGATATTAAAATGAACACCGCCGTCATCGGAACTCTCGTCAATAACGGCAATGGTCTTACCGCAGTCGAGCTTATCGAGGAAAACAGCTCGGATCTCGCAAAATACGGACTTGACAAGCCTAAGATAACCGTTGACTTCACATACGAATCCGGTACAAAGAGGACGCTGTATATCGGCAATGACGCTCCTTCAGGCTCAGGCGCTTACGTCATGACTGACGAGGGCAGCAGCGTTTATACGGCTAAAACTTCCTCGCTTGCAAATTACTCCAAGACTCTGAACGATTTTGTTGATACAACAGTTCTTGAGGAGCCTTCTGACGATGATTATCCTATCATAAACAGCCTGAGGATCGAGCGTCAGGACATTGACTATGACATTCTGCTTGAATACGACAAGGCATCAGACGATGACAGCTACAAGGGCGGAACTTCCGCGACACACGTTATGGTCGAGCCTGTTGACTGCTATCTTACGGTAGAGAGATCATCCGATATCACAAACGGTATGTTCGGACTCAGCGCAGAGGGCTTTTATGCGCTCCACTGCAAGGAATCCGACATAGCTCAGGCAGGTCTCAACGACCCGTTCTGCAAGGTCACAATGGCTTGTGATGACGGCAACACCTATGTGCTCCTTCTCAGCGAGATATTCTCTGATGACAGCGGAAAGCACTGCTACGGTATGCTTGAGGGCGGAAATGTTATCTACATTCTCTCACCCGAAAAGGCACGCTGGGTAACAGTTCTGCCGATCGACATTGCCTCAAGGATCATGGTTGCAAGTTATGTCTGGAACATCACCGATCTTGATGTGAAGTGCAGCGACGGCAGCTCTGAAAACTTCAAGATAACACTCAAGGACGCAGACCTCGACAGAGATTCCGCAAAGACCGAGGACTTCAATGTTACACGCAACGGAGAGGCATTTGATGCCGAACGCTACAGGCAGTTCTATTCGTTCCTCGTTGGCACAAATGCGGAGGAATTCGCACTTGACGAGACGATACCTAATTCCGCGCCAATGGCTACCGTAAGCTACACCGATTCTTATACCGGCAAGACAACAACTATTGATTTTTACGAATATTCGCCCATGAAGGCTCTCATAGCAGTTGACGGCAAGAGCAAGTTCTTCTGCACAAAGGCTTTCGTTGATACGCTCGTTGAAAACGTTCACCGTATCGGAACCGGCGAGGACTATAAGACAACATGGTAAAACCCACTACAAGAACGGAGGTATATGATGATTGAAAAATTCCACACATATAAGGATTATCCGCTGGTAAGATGCGGCGATACGATCTACTACGGATATATGGCGGACCCCTACGTTACTATGATAAACATTCTCGACAAAAATAAGGAGACAGGCGCGGCTGAAAAGGTAAATGTTATCCTCATGTCTACCGATCCAAGTCTTAACCCGCTTCAGGCGTGCGTTAAGAACTCCAAGCGCGACTGCGGTCTTTACGAGGCACTTGATGTAGCAAGTATCTGGCTCGAAAAAGCGCTCAAAAACTGACCGATAAATAAAAAGATCCCTGACAGGACACTTTTTCCTGTCAGGGATTTTTATTGAGCGGGAGACTTGTTTTCAACAAGTTTCCCGTTAATTGTTTATTCAGCAGCCTCAGTTGTCTCAGCGTCAGACGCAAGAGGAATGGAGTTGCCGTCCGCATCGTAGAAAACAATGTTGTCTATCATCATGTCCGACTCGTTGGCGAGTCCCCAGCGCATGATAAGGAAGTTTGCGTCCTCCATTGTTTCGTCCCAGCACAGACCGCTGTCGGCAAGCAGAAACTTGTACTTGACATGGACAGCGCCCGACGTCTCGAAGTTATACTCTCCGCCCTCAAAGCTCTGGAAGTCGTACCATTGACCCTCGCCGTCTGATCCGACCTTAGCGGTAACAGTTCCGCCGCCTCCGCCGATCCAGCCGGGAGCGCGCACATTGTCAGCGTCCTCCGTTGAGAGGTGGTCGGCAGTAGCCTGCGCATACATATCAAACTCAATGCTGCGAACCTTTGGCAGATTTTCCACACCGAGGAGCTGTGCTGCGTTAATGGTTATCTTCTGCACCTTTGTATCAAGCGGAGCTGTATTATCATCGGTGAATCTGAGCATTTTATTGCCCATGACTTCCTCGACGGAAAGCTCGCCTACCGCAGAATCGGGATCAGTAGTTTTAGCCAAGGCAAAAGAAAAGTCGCCGTCATCGAATGTTACGGCATTAGGGTCGTCACACTCGGTCGGCTCAGGAGGCGGAAGCTCCTCCTCCGTTGTTTCCTCTGCCGTTACAGGCTCAGGAGCGTCGTCCTGAGAGGTTTCAGCCTCGGCAGATCCGGATCCCTGCGGAGCTGAGGATTGACTGTCTTTTTTCGAGTCTCCGCACGAAACAGCAGAAAGTGCGAGAGCAAAAGCGAAAGCTCCCGCAAAATATTTTTTATAGTTCACGTTAAATCTCCTAAACAAGAAAGCCCCCTGTCAGACAGAGGGCTTTTGATTTTTTTGAGCTGCCAAAAGACTAAATTAGTCCTTCTTTCTTGAAACGAAAGCAGCAACGCCTGCAACTGCGATAGCTGCAACTGCTGCGCCTACACCGAGGTCGCCTGTACCAGCGGAAGCAACATTGCCCGACTTAGCTGCGGTTGTAGTTGTCTTGTCTCCGCCCTTAGGTGCTGCGGTCGTAGTTTTCTTATCTCCGCCCTTAGCTGCGGTTGTTGTTGTCTTGTCTCCGCCCTTAGCTGCGGTTGTTGTTGTCTTGTCATCGCCACTTGCTGCTGTTGTAGTTGTTACAGTTGAATCAGCAGCAGTTGTTGTAGTTGAAGGCTCATTCTTTGTTACGTTTGAAGTACCGTCTGTATCAAGACCTGAAACTGTGAATACAACCTTAACTTCCTGAGTGATGTTTGTAGCCATAGGAAGATCATAGATCTTAGGCTCTACCCAGTCATTTGTGAGATAAATTCTTGAATAGCCTTCGCCGTTCTCATAGTAGTTTGTATTGATAGCATCTGCGCTTGCTGTGTAATCAAGCTTTGTGCCGTCTATCCAAACTTCGTCAACAGAGAGAGAAAGATTCGGGAATGTATCGGTGTTGAAATTGTCAACGCCATCAGCAGGCTTAATCATAACTGCAAGGAACTGAACTGTGTCAGTACCGCCGTTCTCGGGAACCTTCCAAGTAACCTCATACTGAGCATTTCCGTCGACTGTAGCAACAGTTGAACCAGCAGCTTCCTGATCAGCAGCATTCCAACGCTGTTCTGCACCTAAACCACCGCCGATATATGCAACGCCTAAAGCGTCAGCAGCGCTTGCGGAAGAAATGCTCATAGCTGCGAATGATGTAGCAGAAATTGCTGTTGCAGCCATAGCTGCAAGAATCTTATTCATCTTCATCTTAAAAAACTCCTTACTTAACGCGCGGCAATCACCTATAATACACCGCACTATATATTTTTATATCATCATTGTAACACAAAACATTTTTGATATCAAGTAGCATTTTGCACAAAGTTAGTTCATATCTGATATACATATCCTACACATATCCAAAAAGCGGCTCTATCCAAAACGGTATCATGCAAAGATCACGGTATTTTACCGTATATTCGCGCCTATACCTTTGTTTCCTTGCTGTTCTGGTAAATTATGTTCACAACATCGTTCATCATATCAAACGGACGGACACGCGGCTGTATCTTAACCGAAACATAAGATTTTCCTGCGCCGTTGAACGTTATCTTGCCCTTGTACGCACCTGAAAGTCCCGCTATCTGTTCCGCCGTGAGGTAATCCGTGTAGAAGTACATAGCGCCGTTTTTCTGTGAAATTTCGGTAATTCCAAGATGTGCGGCCTTGTTCCTGAGAAGTGAAACTTCAACCAGTCCCAGAACCGACTTGGGCGGATCGCCGTAGCGGTCGATAAGCTCGTCAATGAGGTCTGCCTTGTCCTCATCGGTGTTGACGGTCATGATCTTGCGGTAGATATCGATTCGCTGATTGAGGCTTGAAATGTAGTTTTCGGGAATGTGCGCGTCTATCTGGATATCCACAAGACACTCCGGCACTTTTTCGGGTTTCTCGCCCTTTTCCTCTGCTATAGCCTCGGAGAGCAGTTTCAAATACATATCATAGCCGACAGCTTCCATATGACCATGCTGTCTGCCGCCGAGAATACTTCCTGCGCCGCGTATTTCAAGGTCTCGAAGGGCGATTCTGAAACCGCTGCCGAACTGCGTGAACTCTTTCATCGCGTTCAGACGCTTGGTCGCTATTTCAGTCAGAACCTTATCGCGCTTGTAGGTGAAATATGCGTAGCCTCGTCTGTTTGAACGTCCCACACGTCCGCGTAGCTGATAAAGCTGCGAGAGACCGAACCTGTCCGCGTCCTCGATAATGAGCGTGTTAACGTTCGGAACATCTACGCCCGTCTCTATGATAGTTGTGCACACGAGAATATCTATCTCGTGCTCAACGAGCTGCTGCCATATATCGGACATCTCCTCCTCGTTCATTCGTCCGTGGGCAACGGCTATCCGCGCCTCGGGAATGAGCTGCTGAAGTCTGTCCGCGCAGCCGAGAATACTCTCAATACGATTGTGAATGTAGTAAACCTGTCCGCCGCGCCTTAACTCGCGCATAATTGCCTGCACAAGCGTTCCGATATTGTATTCGATAACATATGTCTGCACGGGATATCTGTCCTGCGGCGGTTCTTCCAGCACCGACATATCGCGTATACCGCTCATTGCCATGTTAAGTGTTCGCGGTATCGGAGTCGCCGAAAGCATAAGGACATCAACGCCGTTAAAGCTTTCCTTGAATTTCTCCTTATGCGCAACGCCGAAACGCTGTTCCTCGTCAATAATGGCGAGTCCGAGATCTTTGAAAATGACCGACTTTTGCAGTATCTTGTGTGTGCCGATGAGAATGTCTACCCTTCCCTGTTTCAGCTTTTTGACTATCTCATCCTGCTGTTTCGGAGCGCGGTAACGCGAGAGAAGCTCTATATTAACGGGAAAATGCTCGAATCTTCGCAGAGCGGTCTGGTAATGCTGATACGCCAGAACCGTTGTCGGAGCGAGCAGAGCACATTGCTTGCCCGACATGACGCACTTCATTGCCGCACGGAGAGCGACCTCCGTCTTGCCAAAGCCAACATCTCCGCAGAGCAATCGCTCCATAGGGCGCGAACGCTCCATATCGGACTTTATCTCGTTTATCGAGCGCATCTGGTCATCAGTTTCGACATAGGGAAAGCGTTCCTCAAAGTCACGCTGCATTTCATCATCGGGATAGAATGCGAATCCTACGCTTTTTTCGCGTTTCGCGTAAAGCGCGATAAGCTCGTGCGCCATATCCTTTACCGCGCGCTTGACGTTGCTGCGCGTTTTCTGCCACTCATTGGAACTTAACTTGCTCAGCTTTACACCGCTGTCATCGCGCGGGCCGATGTATCTTGACACCATATCGAGCTGTGTTACGGGAATATAAAGCTTATCCGTGCCTGCATACTGGATAGTTATATAGTCTTTGGTAACGCCCTCAAGTTCAAGCTTGCGGATGCCGATAAATCTGCCTATTCCGTGACCTGAGTGAACAACGAGGTCGCCCTCTGTAATATCTGCAAGAGAGCGTATCTCCTCAGCCTTATTGCGTTTCTTGCGGCGCTTTCGTGACGAGGTATCGAGCGAGCGTCCCTGTGTGATGAGGACTGTCTTGTTTTCGGGATACTCAAAACCGCCGCTGAAACTGCCCGACATAAGGCACACTCTGCGCGGTTTAAGCTCGGTGCATTCAGCATAAAGGTCGCAGTCTATGCCGCGCTCCCTCAGATCCTGCTGAATTATCGGGAGCGTTTTTTCACTTCCTGCGCAGAGAATTATCCTGTAATCGCGGCGCAGGTAATCGTCCATATCCTCGGTAAGCTGCTTCATTTCGCCGCCCCACGAGGCGGTCTGCATAGCCTCAAAGCTGATAAGCTGCCTGAAATCCACACGTTCTCCGCCTTGCAGGAAGTTACTGATAAACAGGCACACACGCTTGTCCGTGAACGACCTTATACGCTCCAGTTCGAGAACATGGCCGTCAAGCCCCTTGCATAGCTGACCGTCCTCAAGCAGTATCTTCACGTCCTCGTTATAGCGGCTCTCAACGCCGCCGGCAGCGTCCATAACAGCCGAATAATCGCTGAACATCACAACTCCGTCAATGTAATCCAGAACCGTTGACGGCTCGCCGTAAACGAGCGGATAATATTTGACGCTGTGCGGAAGAAGTTCTCCCGCGCGGAGTCTGCGAACATCTGCCCCAAGCTTTTCCCTGACAGCCGAAGCACGTTTTCCGCGGGCCTTTTTGCAAAGCTCGTCTATCCTGTCGGCAAGTTCGTTGCAGTCATACATGATCTCGCTTGCAGGCGGAATGTCAATGCTTTCGACCGGATCAGTCCTTCGCTGTGTTTCCGTCTCGAATTCGGAGATAGAGTCTATCTCATCGCCCCAGAACTCCAGACGCACGGGTCTGTCTGCCTGCACGGGATAGATGTCGAGAATTGAGCCGCGAACCGAAAACTGTGAAGCTCCCTCAACCTTTTCACAGCGCTGATAGCCGTTCCTTGTAAGCTCAGCGCACAGCTTGGTGAGGTCTGTCTCCTGCCCCTGTGTGAGGGTGATCCCTGCTGAGATAAGTACATTGCACGGTATAACAGGCTGCATCACAGCCTCAATGCTCGCACAGACCGTGGTGCACTCGTTCTTTGCCGCCTTTGCAAGAGCGGCTATCCTCATGTATTCGTACTCGTGGTTTGAGCTGTCAACAGGTGTGAGCACAAGCTCCTTTGACGGAAAAACGACCGCCTCATTCCTGCCGGACATCATGTTTATATCATCGCAAAGACGGCGCGCTTCAGCCTCGGTCGAAGTGACAACGAGGTTGATTTTTTCGCCGCCGAGAGCCGCTGCAAGCTGCGCCCTGTGTATATGCGAAAGTCCCGTCACAGAGACGGGAGACGTATTATTTCCGATCGCTTCCTGAATGCTCTTAAAGCCCGAAAGCTCGCTGAATAGTTCCTTAAATAGATTCATTGTGTTTCTCCGTTTCGCTGCACTTCATAGCGCTCCGATAAAATAATGTGGAAAAAGCAATATTTCGTTGGCTCGCTATAGACGGCACAGCACAATGATGTACCGTCTGATCGACGAAATAGCCCATATCAGGAATTATACTTGTTCATTGCCTGATCTGTTTTTCCCTGAACCATGAGCTTTATGCACTCGCAGGCATTTTCTGCGGCGGTGTTGAGCTTTTCCATATCCTCTTTGCCGAACTTTCCGAGAACCCACTTGGCAAGGTCATAGTCCGGATGAGGCTTTTTGCCAACTCCCATTTTTATGCGCTCGTAGCTGTCGCTTCCTGTAAGCTCGCATATACTGCGCAGTCCGTTGTGACCGCCATGGCTTCCCTTGCGGCGAATTCGGAGTCTGCCCACATCGAGCGAAATATCATCGCACACAACAATGAGCGACGATACGTCAAGCTTATAGAATTCAAGAGCCTGCACAATGGATTCTCCGCTGTTGTTCATGTAGGTAGTGGGTTTCAGAAGCAGACAGCGCTTGTCGCCAAGCATAACATCGGCAGTCCTGCCCTTGAACTGCATACGGTTTATCTCCTCGCCGCACTGCTTTGCGAGCATATCGAGGACTATAAAACCTGCGTTGTGTCGGGTGTTCTCATACTCCAGTCCGGGATTGCCCAGACCTGCTATCACATATTCTATTTTACCGCGTGCATTCTGCGAATTTGCGGAAATACGGTCGAATACATCAAAAATACTCATACTGTTCCCTCCTTAGTCAAGTCCATGAATGTAGTCTGTCAGTTCCAGTCCTGCCTGCCGTGCAAGACGGGCGCATTTCTCCATCGGAGCTGTATCGGACAAAGCCGACGGCGTATGCGCATCACAGCCGATAATTGCCGTATTGCCGACCTTTGCGGCAATTTTCAGGAATTTCGCGGAGGTATAGTGCCTGCCCTCGCGGACTCCGAGAAGATTTATTTCAACGGAGATATCCTTTGACTTGAGATAGCGGCAGAGTCGGCTGTATTCCCTGTCATAGACCTCGCTGCTGCCCATGAAATTGTAAAGGTCAGGGTGCGCAACATACTTGTATCGTCCCGACTCCATGCCCTCGATAACAAGGTCGATGTAGCGCTTAAAGTCCGCCTCGCTGTCGTTTTCAAAGCCTGTATACGGAGAATACGGCTCGCGCGCTGTGAAATGCTCGCCAAGGATCATATAATCCACGGGATAATCGGCAAGAAGCCTGTCCTGCGCTTCCATGAGTTCGGGAATATACTCCGCCTCAAATCCGATATATATTTTTATATCGGAGGAATATTCCCTTTTCAGCTCGGTAAGCGATCTGAAATAGTCGTCAAGCTGATCGGGGCGCATTCTTGTACCCGAAACATAGCCGTCTCCGAACACCCACGGACAATGGTCAGAGAATCCCAGCACCTTCATTCCGTGAGCTATTGCGCTCTCGACATATTCCCTGTCCTCGCCTCTTGCGTGCTGACATCTTTTGGTATGTGTATGATAATTTGCTAACATATGGCCTCCGTATTTTTTCAATAACGCCCAAAAGGCGGTCATAGACCGCCTTACATATTGCTTCTGTTTTCGAGAGCCTTGTAAAGAGTGACCTCATCGGCATATTCAAGGATACCCCCAACGGGAAGTCCGAACGCCAGACGGCTCACCTTAACGCCGAGCGGCTTTAGCAGCCCCGCAATATACATCGCAGTCGCGTCGCCCTCAACGGTCGGATTGGTCGCCATGATGACTTCATTTACTCCGCCCTGTGCGATCCTCGCAAGCAGCTCCTTGATACGCAGGCTGTCGGGAGTAACGCCGTCCATTGGCGAAAGGAGTCCATGCAGAACATGGTACACTCCGTTATACTCTCTTGTACGCTCGAATGCACTTACGTCCTTGGGATTCTCAACAACGCAGATAACGCTCTTGTCCCTGTCGTCATCGCTGCATATCGGGCATATCTCCCTCTCGGTGAGATTCTGACAGCACTTGCAGCAATGCACGTTCTTCTTGGCGTCGATAAGAGCCTGCGCGAAATCCTCGACCTCGTTCTCGTTCATTGACATAACATGATAAGCCAGTCTTTGCGCCGACTTCATGCCTATTCCGGGGAGCGAGGCGAACTTTTCTGCGAGAATGACAAGCGGAAGTGCGTTATGGTCTGCCATTTATCTTAGAATAAGCCGGGGAGAGAAACTCCGCCTGTGATCTGGCCCATTTCAGCCTCAGTAGTTGACTCGATGTTGTTTACAGCCTCATTTACAGCGCTGATGATGAGATCCTGAAGCATCTCGATATCCTCGGGATCAACGACCTCGGGCTTGAGTGTGAGAGACTTGATAGTCTTTTTGCCTGTAAGAACGACCTCAACTGCTCCGCCGCCTGCTGTAGCACTGAAATCTCTTGCCTCGATATCCTCCTGAAGCTCAGTTATCTGATCCTGCATCTTCTGAGCCTGCTTTATCATTGAATTCATATTCTGAGCGCCGCCGCCCATGTTCTTGGGGATTCTTGCTTTCATTTCAAATTCTCCTTTAAAATTAATAATATAAGTTACTTATTTTTATTATCAACAGCAGTTTCGATATTGCTGTCAATTGCTTTTTTTATCAGGCTTTCCGCCATACTTTTCTGCTGGTCGGTCGTTGTTGCACAGCGCGCGCGGATGTGGTAGCGCTGACCCATGACACGCTCAATTGTGTCGCCGAGAGCGACTGCGTTTTCCCTTACCTTGAAAAGTGTAATGAAGAACCTGTTCTGCGAAGTGATGAAGATAACATTTCCTGCGGTCATTGCGCTTGAACCGTCAAGACTTCCCGCGACTGACGGGCAGACCTTTGCAAACTCAACGAGTACATCACCCCAGCGCTCAAAAGGCTTGAGGTCGCTCGACTTGAGGCTGCGGATATCTACATTCGGCGCTGGCTCGCTCTCTGCGGCAGGATTTCTCGCTGTGAGCGGAGCTTCCGGCTTTTTTGCAGCCGTCCCCTCGCCGGAAACCACTGTCGGAGCGGAATTGATTTTATTCTCCAACTGTTTTATTTTATCATATATTTCAGAATTGTCAATACTTTCAGCGCTATTCTTTACATTTGAGCACAGCTTTATCAGCATCATTTCAAATTCAACGCGCCTGTTGACAGCACGGCTCATGCGTTCGCGGCAGTCCTGCAAAGCCGAAAGTCTTGCCATGACCGTCCCGATGTCGGTTTTGTCCGCCAAATCTCTGAGCCGCTCCAACTCGTCAGGCATACAAACGATAAGCTTGTCCGCCGTTTCGGGAGAGACCTTTATCAGCATGATGTTTCTTAGCTGGCTCGTCAGTTCCTCACAAAGACGCGTGAGATCCTTTGACATATCGTAGAGAGATGCGGTAATGGACAGAGCCTTCGCCGTATCGCTGTCGGAAACAGCATCAAGCATATCGTAGAGATAATCGCGTCCTGCTATCCCTGCCGAATCTGAAACAGCCGCGGAGTCTATCTTGTCCGCGCAGGCCGAGCACTGGTCAAGGAGCGAAACAGCGTCTCGCATTCCTCCGTCTGCAAGCTTGGCGATCATTGCCGCTCCGTCATCAGTAAGGTCGATATTTTCCTGTGAAGCGATATATTTGAGCCTCTTTGCTATATCTTCCGCCTTGATCCTGCGGAAATCGTACCTCTGACAGCGCGAAACAATGGTTGCGGGAACTTTGTGTATCTCGGTGGTCGCAAGTATAAATTTGACATAATCGGGCGGTTCTTCCATTATTTTCAGCAGAGCATTGAAAGCTCCGGGCGAGAGCATATGCACCTCGTCGATGATGTATATTCGGTATTTGCCGCGCTCGGGAGTGTATATCGCCGCATCGCGCAGATCTCGGATATTGTCAACGCCGTTGTTGGAGGCTGCGTCGATCTCAACTATATCGGTCAGAGCGCCGCTGTCGGCATCGCGGCAGATGTCACATTCAAGGCACGGATTGCCGTCCTTCATATTGCGGCAGTTTACCGCCTTTGCAAGAATTCTCGCACAGGTGGTCTTGCCCGTACCCCTTGAACCCGTAAAAAGGTAGGCATGGGCGGTTTTTCCGCTCATTATCTGATTTTTCAGCGTATCCGTAGTATGCTCCTGCGATATAACATCGTCAAAGGTAAGCGGACGCCACTTTCGGTAAAGAGCCTTATACACTGAACTTCCCCCTTCACTCGGAGCTTTCGGCGCAATTTGTCAGTGCTTTCCGCACTGCCGCCTGAATCTCTTGGTAGTATCTTGTAAAATCGGCTATATTGAACAGCCTGCCTGTAGGGTCTCTCATCACTGAGGATAGCGTAAACTGCTCCCGCACCCTGCATGGTGCTTAATTTTCCGAAAGACCAGATAAAAAATTCCGGAACATAGATGTGCAGGCTTGCTGCGCACACAAGACGATCCGCTTAATGCTGCTCGGTCTCCCGCCTGACATGGTTCACGGGGTCTTGTTGCACAGGGCCCACACATCTATATTTCGGAATTCTTCCTTAATTTAAAAGCAATTGTCTGTTGCTCCGTCTGAGCCGCGTTGCGCTCCTTGAATATCATACCACAATCTGAGGATTTTGTCAAGGGTCAATCGCTTATTTTTGCAGTCGGCCGCCTCAAAGAATATGTGCCGGAGGATACCGGACAGGACAGAAAAGGCATTCACAAGAACCGTGAATGCCTCAGCCTTTCAAAAAAGTTCTTTGAGCAATAATGGCCTCCTACAGACTCAAGGCGCTCCGCAAAGAGTGAATCCGTCCTCCGTGATCGGTGCAAAACGCGTACAGTAAATAATACTGTTGCTGTCGGCGTTATACATAATAGTGTGGGTTTTCCACACATATGAACCGTCCTTGGTGAGCGTCCGGAAAAACTTGGTGATAGTTCCCCTTTTCTCACGCGAAACACGTTCCTTCAGCGTTTTCGGGTCGCAGAAATCAAGATAAGCCGCTCTTTCTTCTTCGGCGATAAGCGATGACGCGATCTCGCGGGCCGCCATGACCTTATTTTCCGCATTAAGCAGCTTTTGACCTATCTCATCACCGTACGAGCCGTATCGCAGCATATCAAGTTTGCCCGTGACAAGATCTATCCTGCATATCAGGTCGAATATCGAGCTTATCATTCTGTAGTTCTGGTCGAGCTGATAACTCTTGCTTTCGCCGATAGTAAGGTTTATTATCTCCGCCTCGTATGCGCTCATGTTTTCATGCTCAGCAAGGCATTTCACCCTAAGGCGCACATACTGATTGCGGACAGTGTAAATTATCTGCTTGACTCCTGCACCCAAGCGGCAAGTCTCCTGCAAATCGCGGAACTGCTTGCTTATGGGAGAGGCTGGCGAGTTTATGTTGTTGTACACCATTTCCATGTCGCTGCCGCCGAGGCTGTCGAGCACGTCCTGAAACTCGCTGTTTATATATTTGAATTTCATGTCTTTGCCGTCATATTCAACAATGGCAAGAGGTCTGTTCGTAACAAAATCGGAGACTCCGATACTGTTGTAATAGCCTTTCATTGCCGAAGGTTCCATATTTTCAGGTTCGGCAAGACCTGTTTTCTCAAGCTGTTCGGATGGCAGAGGTCTGCTGAAAAAATAACCCTGAACTTTTTCGCAGCCTATATAGCGCAGAAAATCGAACTGTTCCTGAGTTTCAACACCCTCGGCTAAAGTCTGAACTCCTATCTGTTTCGCCATGGAAATTATCGACTTAACGATCTTCTTTGACCTTTCATCGAAGGACGACATAAACTTCATATCGAGCTTTATCTCGTCAAATTCGTAATCTTTCAGAACATTAAGCGAAGAATAACCGCTTCCGAAGTCGTCCATCCACACCTGATAACCGCCGTCACGGAAACGCTTTATATCGCGCATAAGAGCATCGGGATCTTCCATAATAGTGGATTCGGTTATCTCAACGTTTATCATGTCATGGGAGATACCGTATTCCGAAACTATCTTCTCGACCTCGCTGAAAATATCACACTCCTGAAAGTCGATACGCGAAAGATTGAACGAGACAGGAACGACAGGCTTGCCATTGGCTGTTCTTTCGCACATTTCCCTGCATATCTCCCGAAGAATGTAGAGGTCAAGTTTGGTTATCTGGCGATTTTCCTCAAGCTGCGAGATGAAATCGTCAGGCGAAAGGAAACCTTTCTCGGGGTCTATCCAGCGCGCCAGAGCCTCCATGCCGCAGGTCTTGCCGCTTATCGTGCGCACTACGGGCTGATAGTAGACCTTTATGTAGCGTTTGCGTATCGCCTTGTCAATGTTCTGTAGAACATAAGTGCTTATGTCTATGTATCTGCCGAGTTTATCATCATACTCGCAGATGAATCCCTGCTGATTGCGTATGGAATCGCAGGCTATTTTGGCATTGTCACAAGCGGAATATGCTCTCTCGCCTGCTCCGCGGACTCTGTAAAGTCCTGCCTTTATGTGCATTCCAAAGCGGCTGAAACCGCTTTCAAAGTAATTGTTGACCTTTTCGATCCATTTCTGCGGATTCTTCTCTTTTGTCATTGCAACAAAGTGATCCTGCCCGAATCTCGAAAACAAAACGGTATCCGACAATTTTTGTATCTTTGCGGCAAGCTCTTTAAGCAGGAGGTCGCCGTGTTCCATGTTGTATTTTACGTTGAAATACTTGAAATTGCGGATATTGCTGTATATAAAGGAGTATTCACGGCAGCTCTCATCATCGGATTCACGGAGTATCTTGTCTGCCGAAGAAAGAAACTGCTTCATGTTGAGAAGTCCCGTCAAAGTATCGTACTTTCTCGTATTTTGCAGCTCGGCAGTACGCTCGGCAAGCTGCATAGCAAGATTCTTTCTGCCAGCGTAAAGCTCGATAAGATTCTCCGATCTTCTCAGAACTATCTCGGGCACAAAGGGCTTATGTATTATCTCAGCCGCTCCGTAATTGTATGCGCGAAGCTCGTCCTTTGAATCTATCGACGAAGTGATGATAATTATGGGTATCTGCTGAATCATATTCTCCGTGCGCAGATAGTCCAGAACCTCAAAGCCTGTCATTTTAGGCATACTCAGGTCAAGCAGCAGGAGGTCTATATCACCGCCAAGCTCCCTTATAAGTTCAATGACCTGCTCGCCGTTCTCGGCATCTATGATATCATAGCCGTCCCCGAAAATCACTTTCAGCATTTTTCGGTTGATTTTTTCATCGTCAGCAATGAGTATTCTTTTCAAGCCGCCCATTCATACACCTCTTTTCCCAAAAATAATATACCGGTCAGCCGCTGCTGCGTTAATCTCCGACCGCCTTTTTTATGATATCCATTGTCTTTCTGTAATCCTCCCTTACCCTTTCAAACAGCTCGTCTGCCTGCGGTTTTCTGCCGCCTCGCAGCGAATCGGTAAGCTCCGTTACGGACTTTGACAAAAAGCCGAGTTCCATATTCAGCACCACTCCTTTGAGTGCATGTGCAGCCTCAAAAGCCGCCTTATCATCGCTGCCCTTCATTGCAGTTTCAAGTTCTTCAAAAGAATTGTCCTCGGCAAATTTCTCGAGGAACATCAGGATAGTAGAGTCTTTTCTGAGTCTGCGGAGCATTACATCATAATCTCCGCCAAGCTGTGTGTAAATATCGCGTAATTCCATACGGATTCTCCCTATCTTTGAGAACCTGCGTCCATGGGATGATCCGAACGTTTTTGGCGAATCCCCTATAAATACAGGCTCTGACAAAATTTTGTCAAAAGCAATTTTTATGCAATACAACTGTCAAAATACGCATTGCACCTGCAATCATATTAATTATATCATAAATAGATGAACTTTTCAATCATTTTCGGGACTCATTTACAAAAAATTACCGTAAATTTTGCGGATCTCCATAAAATAAAGCGCTCCCCTTTGTTCAGCCTATCCGCAGTAATTCAAATGCCTTACAAAAGGGAGCGCTCCAACCAAGCTTTAATGAGTCGGTCTTGCCTTAAACTCAGCCTGTAAAGAGCTGAGTCCAGAAGTAACTTCCGCCAGACTTATAAACGCCGACGCCAATGTACTTGTAGTCCTTGTTAAGGATATTAGCCCTATGACCCGCTGAATTCATCCAGCCGTTCATAACAGCCTCGGGTGTCTTGTAATATGCGGCAATGTTCTCGCCTGCCGCGCTGTAGGAAATATTGTATTCCTTGAGTATAGTGAAGCAATTTCTGCCGTCAGGACGAGTATGACTGTAACTTGTATTAAGCTCTGTCGATCTTGAATAAGCTGCCGACTGGAGGGCCGGAAGTGCCTGAAGTTCGGAAAGTCCGTTTGCCTTTCGCTGGTCGTTTACAAGCTTTATTACCTGTGTGGTGAAGTCAGCGTAGGGACTGTCGTCCTCCAGTGTGTGGAGTTTTTCGCCGACTGTGATACCTGCCTTTGAACACTGCTCCGAGAACTCAATGCTGAAAAGGAAACCGTTTGCGATGTATTCGCGCGATCTTCCCGCATTGAGCCAACTGAGCCAACTGTTAAATCCGCTCGTGTCGGGGTCTCTGCCGAGGATCGTCTTGTATAGCATTGTAACGTAATCGCTGTTAGAAACATTCTTGTTCTTATACTCCGTACTGAAAATGAAACCGTGAGCCACATTTGTTCCGGTAGTTCCGTTTTTCAGAGCCTTGCACCAGTCCTCAAGACCTGTGCTGTCGGGAGTACGTCCGAGACAGTTTGCATAGAGACGGTAAACAAAATATGTACGCTCATAGTTTTCGTCACGCGCAAAGCTTATCGGGAGTCTGCCTGCTGTTATGCCGTACTGCGAGCAGAGGTTGCGGAATTCGATACTTCCCACAAATCCGTCACAAACTGCAAGAGGAGTCATTCCCACATCAAGGCGCGAGAGCCAGTCAGCCTTTCCCGTAGGGTCCGGACCGCGGTCGAGCATTGCGTTATAGCAGTCTGTCACTATCTGCTCATTGGACTTCCTCTGTTTCTTGTATTCGTCAGACCAGAAGAAACCGTAAACTATATCCGCAGCAGTTGCCTCATGGTTGTTGAGCTGAGTCGTCCATTCGGAGAGCCCCTTGGGGTCGGGCTCTCTCTTGAGAACTACATTGTACATTCTTCTGACAAAGCCCTCGGTATCCTTGGAATACTCAGCGGCATAGCTGTTTACCGCGCTGAATCCCGTCAGGACTTTACCTCCGGAATTTCCGGAGAACACAGGACTTATGGCTATTACTGCCGCCGCAAGAGAAGCGGCAATCTTTTTACACTTCATAAATATCCTCCATATCAAATATATAAGAACTCACGTTCTTACAGTATATTATATATCTTTTGATCTCCGTTGTCAAACAAATTATTCAAAACGGAACGCGGCAGATGTACTGCTCAGCTCTCCCACTTGTCGCAAAGCTTGTTGATAGCCTCTGCAAGCTTTCTCAAGTCGGCATTTGCACAGCCGTCCGCTGCTCTTACGAGAGCCGCAAGACGATCCGAAGCCGCAGTAAGCGAACCGTAAGCCTCGCTGATATTTGCAGCAGCTTTCTTCTTGGGTATCAGGACAGGCTCAGCGTCAACGGTGACTACTCCGGCTGCAATGTCGAATTCCGCGCCGCTGTACGGCTCGTAAACATTTGTGCCAAGTTCGCTCCTGAGCCTTTCGCCGAATGCCTTGACCGAGCGGTCGTCACCGTGATTGATGAAGAACATCTTCACGCCGGAAACAGCCTTTGCCCAATCGAGCAGTCCGTTAACGTCCGCATGACCGCTTACGCCGGGAAGCTGTGTGATGTGAGCCGCAACGCTTACGGTCTCGCCGAAAAGCTTGACCTTTTTCGCACCGTTGATGAGCGATCTGCCGAGAGTATTCGACGCCTGATAGCCGACAAAAAGAATGGTATTTTCAGGCTTCCAGAGATTGTGTTTCAGGTGGTGCTTGATACGTCCTGCCTCGCACATTCCGCTCGCGGAAATTATTACCTTTGGTCGCGTATCACTGTTTATAGCGCGTGAATCGTCACTTGTTACAGTTCGGATAAGTCCCTCGAATGCAATGGGATTGATACCCTTGTGCACATAAGCAAGAGCCTCCTCGTCATAACAGCTCTCGCGGTTGTCCATGAAAATATCGGTTGCTTCATTTGCAAGCGGACTGTCCACATAAACGGGGAAGTCATCGTGATCTCTGATGATTCCGTCCGCCTTTATCTTCCTTATAAAGTAGAGCATTTCCTGCGTTCTGCCGACTGCAAATGACGGGATAATAACACTTCCGCCGCGGTCAAAGGTTTCCTGAAGAACATTTGCAAGAGCCGTAACGTAATCGGTGGGACGGTCGTGAACACGGTCGCCGTAGGTCGACTCCATTATCACATAGTCCGCACTGTCAACGAACTGCGGATCGCGGATAAGCGGCTGGTGGGTATTGCCGATATCGCCGGAGAACACTATCTTTCTGGTTTCGCCGTTCTCAGTGAGTGTGAGCATAATACTTGACGAACCGAGAAGATGTCCCGCATCACGGAACTTTATGGTTATTCCCTCACTTATTTCGCACTCAGTCTCATAACGGTGAGGAACGAAAAGCTCAATTGCTCCGATAGCGTCGTCCATAGTGTAGAGAGGCTCATAGTCCTCCTCTCCGCGGCGGCGGGCCTTTCTGCTGCGCCATTCCGCTTCAAACTCCTGAATGTGAGCAGAGTCGCGGAGCATTACCGAGCAAAGGCTCGCAGTAGCCTCTGTCGCGTGTATCTCACCCTGAAATCCGCCTGCATACAAAAGCGGCAGGAGTCCCGAGTGGTCGATATGAGCGTGTGTCAAAAGCACGAAATCTATCTGAGACGGTGCAACAGGTACCTGAACATTCTCAAAGATGTCCTCGCCCTGCTGCATACCAAAGTCAACGAGAAACCGTTTTCCGCACGCCTCAATGTATGTACAGCTTCCTGTAACCTCGTGGGTAGCGCCGATAAAAGTCATTTTCATAAAGTTTCCTCCTTTATTTGAAGTGTCGGGCAGCACCGCATATACGGTTTTGCCCTGACCTGTATCCGCAGGAAATATATGCGGATAAGGATTATTATAGCAGAAAGCCGCCCGATATGGAGCGGCTTTCTGGTATTGCGTCGAAATTTTCCTTATTTTGCCGCGTTCATTATCGCGTTAAGTATTGATTCATTCCATGTAAGAGCTGTTCTGCTGAATATGCCGTAGCTTGATTCTCCGCTTGCAACGCCGTTGTCCCAGATAAAGCACTTGATGCCGTTAGCCTTTGCGGAGCTGATATAGTAACCGTAATACTCGGCGCGCGTTGCCTCGTCAGCGGCGTTCACACAGCCGAACTCGTCGATTATTGCCGGAGTTCCCTTGTCGATAAACTTGCTCTTTATCTCGGAGAACTTAGCGTCAAGTTCGCTCTTTCCGCTGTCGCCGAAAGCAGTTTCCGAACCGTCCGCGAACTTCCACGGTGCATAATAGTGGATAGAAACGATGATGTTGCCGCTGTTGGGAACGGTCAGATCATTCATTGCCGCAGTCTCGGCAGATGCCGCATAAGATGTCACGATAAGCGAACGGTAAGCGTTGTTTCCGCCGCTTGCACGGACTGTATCAACGAAATCCTGCTCATACTTGCTGACAACTGCTCTTTCCTCGGAAGTGCCGCCCATCCACTCGTTGGCGCTGCCGACAGTTCGGGGTTCGTTCATTCCCTCAAATATGAGTCTGTCGCCGTAATCGCCGAATCTCTGCGAGATCTGCGACCATATCGCCTTGAGCTTTGCGCTGTTTGCGGAATATTCCGAATCAGCAGGCTTGAACCAGATATAGTCATCATGGTGCATATTGAGGATAACGTACATATCCTGATCGTATGCGTAGTCAACGACCTCCTGAACTCTGTCGAGCCAGTCGCTCTGGATCGTGTCTCCGTCCATGTGCTCGCCCCACGTTACAGGTACTCGGACTGCGTTGAAACCGGCATTCTTTACAGCCGTTATCATTTCCTTTGTTGTCTTGGGATTGCCCCAGCCTGTCTCTGTATTGAGACCCGTCTTGTTTGTGTTGTAGCTTTCAAGCGTGTTGCCGAGATTCCAGCCGACCTTGATATCACTGACTATCTCGGAAGCCGTGCGGAAGTCGGAATCTCCCTCGCTCGGAACAACTGTGGTTTTCTCTGTTGTATCAGGAACAGAAGCCGCAGATCTTCCGCCGATACTGTACTTTACGGAAACTGAATCAAGTGTAACGGAAGGCTGATCGCTCCACCAGTAGCCAAGCACGAATTCGCCGTCCTCGGAATAGTAATTTTTAGCCTGTGCAGGCACGAACCAGGTAAGTGTGAGGTTTGAGGCATCCGAAAATACCGCGGTATCGGGAGACTGATAGTAGCCTGCCGCAGAGCTGAGTCCGAATGCTCCCGTAAACTTGCCAAATCCGCCGCCTGAACTTACCGTATAGGTAACGACTTCGGGAACTGCACCCTCGGGCATGAGATCCTTTGCGGCAACACGGACAGTATTGTCGGTATCGCTGTAATTCACGCTCTTTCCGACGTTGACGGAAACTTCTCCGTCAACGGGGACTTCCTTTGTTCGCGTGAACTTGCAGATAACGCTGTCAACGCGTACACTGTCGCAGTTTCCCCACCAGTAGCCAAAGAGCACGTCTCCGCCTGACGGAACGAAACTTCCTACATCACCCGGAACATTCCACGTTATCTCGCCGTAAGTACCCTGTGTCGGCGCGGAAAAATCCTCGGACTGGTACCAGCCCTCATCTGTGGCAGAGTTACAGCCATCAGTTACGGAAATTCCGCAGCCTCCCTTGAACTCACCGATATTGCTCGTTCCGTCACCTGAATAAATAACGAATGTGAACGATGTGATCACATCGCCGTCCTCTATAAAGTCAGCAAGCGGAAGCTGAATGGTATTGCTGCCCTCGGTTCGCTGAATGGTCTTGTCAACCGTGATCTGAACGCTCTGCTCAGCCGTAACAGTCTGCTTAGGACTAACGTGCTCGGTCGGAGCTTCGGTAGTCTCCTCCTCAGTTGCCTTTTCAGTCGTTTCCTGAGCCTGAGAAACTGCCGATGAACTCTCTTTCTTTTCTGACGAGGATTTGTTGTTCTCAGAGCAGGCAGTCCCCGATATCATCATCGCAGCAGCCGAAAGCAGCGCAATAACTTTTTTATTCATGTTTTACATATCCTTTCATATTTACTGTACCCACCTTATTATACCATACGCACGCGCAAAAAGCAACTGCGCAGAGTGATTTTTTCCGCGCAGTTTTTTGGCTGTACCCTATTAGGGGAATATTTTCCCCTTTATGCGAATACAATTTATCAGGCAGCGATTTTCATTGCTCTCTGACGTATTTTTGGCGGACTCACCATGAGTTCGCCGCTTTTTTGTTTATGGAGCTTTATGCGGGGCTTTGCCCCACACCCCACCAAAGGCTCTGCCTTTGGAATCCGCTAAAG
>ERZ834722.252-NODE-252-length-57532-cov-17.692225_pt1 | contig 57532 bp, 52 predicted proteins | sample MGYA00519576_ERZ834722 | MGnify/ENA primary metagenome ERZ834722 (study PRJEB31850, sample SAMEA3708759) | human gut metagenome | biome: human gut; feature: human-associated habitat; material: faeces | place: China | collected 2014 ...
ATGGTAATGATAGTAAGGCTTAAGAAGGTAAAACGTGATAGCTTAAAATAAATTCAAGTTGAGTTCCGCATGAAGCTTCAATACGATGGCGGATTGCAGGTCCTTGAAATAATAGTAGTCACGCACGAGATTGCGCAGGTCAATGATTGCGTCATCCGGGACAATGGAAGCCTTAAGGGAGGCATCCAGGCCGACTTTAGCAGCTTTTTTTGAATCAAATTTATCATTATGCAGTTTCCTGACGTTCATATTTGTGCTATTCTTAGTAATGATAGGATTAATGACGGCGCAGTCAAAACCCTTATCACGAAGGAAGCACAGGAGTGGGATGTGGTAGATCCCGGTGGATTCAAGGAAGCAGCGGCTTTCAAGAGAATACATCTCCTGGGCTTCCTTTATTTTTGAGATGGCAAGCTCACGGGACTGCGGATCAGAATGAATGATCTTAAAAGGCTTACCGATGAGGATGCCATTGGGGAGCATGATAGACATCCAGGTGAAGTCTGCGCCGACATCAAACCCGACAGAGAGATAGGGGATGCTTTCAGGCATCTTGAGTACTTTTTGATAGTGCATAGTAATATCCTTTCCGGCAGGCATCCAATTCCAAAGGGTGGATACACAACCTAGCGGCTTATACAGGTATAGCCTGAGGCTTCCCAACCAGCCAAAACATAAATCACCACCGAAAGGATTGACAGACTTTCTAAGAGGTATCGCCAGCCAGAAGGCCGGCTCCCAAGGAGGAAACGTCAATGATCCTGCCTTCAGTGATTATACCTCTATATTTTGTCTGGTGCATTAAGGAAACCTCAGACACGGTAAATATGTCCTATAACTTCTGATGGAGGGGGAACTCCTCCTTCCGTTATATCTATATAGATTTATTAGATTGGACTTTGTAACTATTAACCAGTAGTCGTTCTTGACTACACCATTATTATACTAGGAGGATGTAACTTCATGTTTGCTAAAAATTCAAAGGCATATTCTGTCTACCTGCTGTTCCGATTTGTCTGTTCCCTGGCGGTTTCTATGTCCACAGTGCTTTCCATCGTGTACCACCTGGAGGTGGTGCAGCTGGATGCTTTCCAGCTTGTCCTGGTAGGGACGGTTCAGGAGACCTCCTGCTTTCTGTTCGAGATGCCCACCGGTGTGGTGGCGGATTTGTATAGCCGTCGGCGCTCGGTGCTGATTGGAATGTTCCTCTACGGCCTGGGCTTTCTGATGGAGGGTGCGCTACCGTGGTTCGCGCCGGTTCTGCTGGCCCAGGTTGTCTGGGGTTGCGGTGATACCTTCATCACCGGCGCTCTGGAGGCGTGGATTGCCTCGGAGGAAGAGGACAAACCCATAGACAAGGTGTTCCTGCGGGGCAGTCAAATGGGGCAAATCGGCGGCGTTCTGGGCGTGGTGCTGGGCACACTGCTGGGAAACATAAACCTGCAAATGCCTGTCATCTTGGGGGGCAGTTTGTGCTTGTTGTTGGGGCTGGTGATGGTTCGCATCATGCCAGAAACCAACTTCTCCCCTGCTATTGAGGAACGGCAGGGCTTGCTTAAAGACTTTGTCTGCCTGTTCAAGCTCAACCTGGGCTTTGTGAAAGGCGCACCTGTGTTGCTGGCGCTCTTAGCAATCACACTATGCGGGGGACTTGCCAGTGAAGGCTTTGACCGGCTCTCCACCGCTCATTTTCTGGATGACACGGTAATACCCGTTATCGGGCCGCTGAACAGCGTCACTTGGTTCGGTGTTATCAGTCTTATCGGCAGCGGCTTAGGTATTCTGGCTTCTCAGTTGCTCATCGCCCGCATGGAGAAAAAAGGGACTGTCAGCCGAACCAGTGTGGTCATGTCCACCAGCGCCGGGTATATCCTGTGCCTGGTTCTCTTCGCGGTGGGGCGGAGCTTTTGGTTCATGTTGTTGGTGTTCCTGCTGGCGGGGCTTATGCGCACCATCAAGGAGCCTGTGCTGGCCGCCTGGATGAACGACCATGTGGATGAGAAAATGCGCGCCACAGTCTTTTCCACCAGCGGACAGCTGGACTCTTTCGGGCAGATCATCGGCGGGCCTATTGTGGGGCTGGTAGCCCAGCAGGTGTCCATACCCTGGGGGCTGGTCTGTACCGCTTTCCTGCTGTTGCCCGCGCTGTTCTTAGTGCCGGTGGCGGGAAAGAAGCGGGATTGATATGGCATAGTTAAGTTTACTGACGAGCGGGAGATTACTTCCGCTCGTCTTCATTTAGTAGCGCAAAATTTGAGGACTCTTTATTTCCTTATTCGGTATAGCGGAGGCGGCTGTCAATTCGACATAATTTTCTTGTGATACTTTACCGTACATGAGCATTGGCCGAGGGGTTATCGCCGCCGTAGCCCTCCAGCAGATTGACCGCTCCCCAAACACCCAGACCGCCGCCCAGAGCGACGACAACAGTCTTCATGACATCGACGGCAGCATTAAAGAATTCCATAGTAAAATCTCCTTTTGGTTGAAAACGTGACCCTGTACGCACCCGAAATCCGTTTGTGATTTGCCGTGAACTGCGGCGGAAGCTGATTTCTAGCATACCTTTGGGGCAGATATAAAAATAACCGCTCGTCTTTTTAGGCGGGCGGAAGTGAATCGGCATCCACCGTGATGAAGGTATCATCCGGGTGGATTTTTTCTTTTCGGTTCAAGAACTTCTCGATGTCGAGTGCGTTCTTGGAATCGTAGTCGGACGTGAGCTTATAGTTGGGATGCTGGGTCAAATCGTACTTGTCCGAGAGGAAAGGCCGCACTCCTCGAAGCTGCAAGATGCATTTGCCGCCGTCCAGCACCGCCAGCTCGTCCCGGCTCATAAGCTCATGACCAAGTTTCTGGTAGTTGGTGCCGTAGCTGGGGCTGTTGCCGCGAGTATCAGAATTGTTGAAGCTATCAATCGTCTCCTTGCCAAGTGCCTCGGACAATTCTTTCAGCGTGGTCGGTTCATTGCCGCCCAGAAAGACCTGCGAATCCATGTTGCCAACGATGGTATCAGCATTGTCTTTGTAGATAGCCTTGAGCTGGCTGCGGGTCTGCAAGACCAGACAGGCCGAAATCTCACGGCTGCGGATGGTCGCCACCAGCTTTTCGAGCTGCGGAATCTGCCCGATGTTGGCGCACTCGTCGATGAGGCAACGCACATGGACAGGCAGCTTGCCGCCATATTGGTCATCTGCCTTATCGCAGAGCAGGTTGAAAAGCTGGGTGTAAATTCATGGAAATCAGAAAGTTGAAGGTGCTGTCTGTATCGCTCATGATAAGGAACAGTGCCGTTTTCCGGTCGCCCAGCTTGTCCAGCTCCAGCTCATCGTACATGGTGGCATCCCGAATCTCTTGAATGTCGAAGGGCGACAGACGAGCACCACAGGAAATAAGGATGCTCTTGGCAGTCTTTCCAGCGGCCAATTTGTAAAGCTTATATTGACGTATAGCGAAAGAATTCGGCTTTTTCTTGCCCAAATCCTCAAACAGCAGGTCAACGGGATTCTGATAGGTCTCATCATCTTCCGAGACTTGCATGGTGTTGAGCATCTCCAGCAGAGTCGCAAAATTTTGCTCTTCGGCGGGGGCTTCATAGTGCAGATAGGCGATAAGCGAAACCAGCAGAAGCCGCTCGGCCTTGTCCCAGAAGGGGTCACCGCCCTGACCCTCACCTTTGGTGTTGGTCATCAGTGCGGTCACGAGCTTCAGAATGTCCTTTTCGCTGTGGATATAGGACATGGGGTTATAGTGCATACTCTTGGAAAAGTTGATGGTGTTGAAAATCTTCAGCTTGTAGCCTTTTTTCAGCAAGGCATTGCCGCACTCGACCACGATACTGCCTTTCGGAAGCGTTTCGTCAAGATAGAAAACGGAAAAGTCACAAATTATTTTCAATTCAGAAATTCGCCGCTTTCACATCATCACGCATTAACCGCTTCATCTTGTCCTCTAAGGTGTCCTTGCTTTCCTTGCTGAAATGAACGCCGATAACATAGGTGGTGTTTCCCATTCTCATGTTGAATGTTCCTACCGGGGTTGCCTTGTGTGCTTTTGCTGTGGTTGTGTTCTGTGTCATGCAATACCTCCTTGAAATGGAAAAAGCCAGACAGGGTGTGTGGTCGGCAACGAAGTCCGGCAACGGACTTCAAAAAACCTCGAACATAGTCCTATCTGGCTTATTTACTATTTTTACTTTTTTCTTTGATTTCTCCGTTGCTTTTGTTGCCAGAGAAGAAAATCCCTTGTAAATAAAGGACTTTTAAGAGATTTGCCCTGCAACGGACTTGACAACGGGGTAGCAACATAGTCGGCAACACGGTCATTTTTTCAAAACGGTAATTCCATCTGTCGGGCTTCTTCCTCGGTCAGTTCACGAAAACCGTCCGTCAGATTTGAGCCTGTTGCCGATGGCTCGTTGTCGGGCGGTGGTATGCGTTCCCACCCTCGCTGTCTGCCATACTTGGCAAAGCTGCGTGGATTGGAAAACGGTCTCCATCCCTCAATGCTGTTGTTCATGATTTCATTGATTTCTCGGATTTCCCATTGCTTCGGCTCATCAAAAGGGTGGTTCAGAGCTTCTGCATAGATCAGCTTGGAGCAGACCTGTGTACCTTTGAAGTTATCAAGGAAAGACTGGATCAGTCCTGCTTTCGTGTCCTCCGGCATAAACTGCTTTTGCAGTTCTTTCAGTTCCTTGTCCATATCCTTTGATAAGGTCAGCTTTACAGGGAAGTTCTGATAGATGAACATGACTTCTGCCCACATCATATCAATGAACGCTCTGGATGCGGCTTCATCTTCCAGAATGTGAATCTCTGCATTTTCAGGGTGTACCATGATAGGCAGAAATCTACGGTTGCCGCTTCGGTCAAGGGGTAGAAAGTCCATCGTGTTGGAAGAACCTCCGAACACACATTGTCGCAAGCGGTCTGCCGGATGGGTTTCATACGGCACTTTATAGGTTTCTTTCGCCCTGCTGATAAAGGACTTAATATCCTCAATGCTCTTGGCATTGGCTGTGGCAATCATTTCCGACATTTCGATAATCCAATGCCCCTGCATTTTACGGTACACATTGTCATCGTCAATCTTTTTCAGGTCATCGGAGAACCATTCATCTTTGACTGCCAGCAGACGGAAGAAAGTGGACTTTCCTGCACCCTGTCCACCCACAAGGCAGAGCATAACTTCAAACTTACAGCCGGGTTTGAACACTCTGCTGATTGCTCCCAACATGAACAGCCGTAATGCCTGATAAGTGTACTCGCCTTCCTCTGCTCCGAGAAATCGGGGCAAGGCATAGCGGATGCGTTCTGTTCCGTCCCATTCCAGACCGTTCAGATAATCTCGGATAGGGTGGTACTTGTTGCTGTCAGCGATAATGGAAAGGGCTTTCTGTATTTTCTTCTCGCTGGTCAGACTATATTTATCTTCCAGATAGAGCATGAGATAATTTAAGTCCGTGTCGGTCAAGGTCGCTGTCTGCTTGCTCCACCAAAGCGGCTTCACAATGTCGATACGCTCGGTAAGAATGTTATATCTGACAGCACCTTGCAGAACGGGGTCATTCTGAAAAACGGTCAGACAGTTGCGTATGCTGTTCTTGATTGCTCCGTTATCGGTCAAGTCCAGACTTCCTCTGACTTCTTCCACGGTCATGCTCGGCTGTGTGTCCTGCAATTCGCTGTTCAAGTTTCATCACCTCTTTTCTCTGCTCGGCTACAAGAGCTTTCTTTTCTTCGGGAGTGTCATAGAGAAGAATATCCAGCAGGTATTCGATATAGCTTTTCTTCTCCAATGCTTCCACAAAAAGCGGGTGCCACACTTCATCCGTCCGTTGCGGTGCGTATTGCTTTTCCCACTTCCTCAGAAGATGGAAGTAATCGGACAGCACCTTGTAGCAGTGATTTTCTTCCTGCTGATATTTCTGCTCCGGGGTAGGCTCTCGGATTTTCGGTCTGATTGACGGTTTCTGTCTGCTGTCATAGCTGATACCAAAATCATCAGCTATCTTCATGGCGGCTTCTTTGCTCGGCAAGCCAAACAGTCGGGAAACAAAGTCAACTGCGTCTCCATCTGCCTGACAGCCAAAGCAATGAAAGCGGCGGTCAAGTTTCATGCTGGGGTTCTTATCATTGTGAAAGGGGCAGACCGCCATTCCGTTTCGTCTAATACGGATTCCATAGCGTTCTGCCGCCTGTCGGGTTGTTACATTCTGTTTTACTGCTTCAAATAAATTCAATAGGCATTTCCTCCTGAAATAGAAAAAGCACCTGCTATTTTCCAAATGAAAACGGCAAGTGCCTGTTAAAGTTCCATATCCTGTTTTTTCTGCTTGGGTGCTTTCTGCACCTGTTTCTGTTTCTTCTGTTCCTGCTCATACTGCAAGCGTTCTTTGAGAGAATGCTTCGGCTCTGGCTGTTTCTCTCCCGTCTGTTCCGGCGATAGAACCTTGCTAACCCAGTAGCGAATATCTTTCATCGGCTTCAATTCTTCATTGACTGCGGCAAGCTGTTCTTTCAGATCAGCGTGAGTAGTCCGCAGACCGTCATATTCTTTTTGCAAGGCTTTCAAATCCACATTCAAATCAGCACCATGCTTTTTCAGAATGCGGTATGCCTTATTAAAAGCGGTCAGCTCGTCCTTATGACTTTCGACATAGGCTTCCTTTCGGATTTTCCAGCCGATTTTGATATACTTGTCATGGACTGCTTTATGCTTTTCACAATCAGCAACGGCGGTCTGAATGGCGGTAATGGCTTTCATGCGGTTAGCGGCTTTCTGCATATCTTCACGAATGGCAGTAGCCTTTTCACTCACCCCTTGCAGGGCAATGTCCAAATCTTCCAGCGTGAAAAGCTCATGCCGTTGTAGATAGACGGTCGCTTGGGAAATGGTTTTCAAATCATCGGTCGTGCCTTTCTGCTGTCCGTATCTCGACCATTCGCTACGCTCTGCCTTTCGCAGATTCAGATAATCACGCAGTAGAACGGCAAGGTTCGGAGAAGCATTTTTCTTTTCCGCTTCATTTTCTGCAATGACTTCTTTGGTGGCTTCCAGAATGTCAGCAATCCAGTCACGCAGACTTTTGATAGTGCTGCGGATAGCGTTCATCATGCGGTTGGCGGCTTTAATGTCTCGGTTGAGATTGCCGATGTTGGTGGCAATGCCTTTTCGCTCCAACGCAGAGACAGCCGTTCCCATGTGGACTGTCGGGATAATGTCAAGTCCCTGTCTTTCATAGGAACGCATATCAATCCGTTCTGGACTTCCGGCAAGTTCCAGATATTTGTTCTGAACAATTTCCCAACCATGCCGCCATTCCTCGGCATGGTACTGTTCGTTCCAGTCAACGGTATCTTCCTTATGGCTTTTCCATCTGCCGGATGGGAGCTTGATACGCTCGCCGTTTTCGTCAAGGTCATAAACCTTGCGGCTCTTAGGCATCCATTTTCCATTTTCATCAATGGCTCGCATGGTCAGCATGAAATGGCAATGGGGATTGTGTCCCGGCGGATCGGGGTCATGGATTGCGAAATCACAACACATTCCCTTTGAAACAAACTGTTCCTCGCAGTATTCTTTGACCATCTGCGGTAACAGCTCCATCGGGACTTCTCTGGGCAGGGCGGCAACAAACCGTCTTGCAAGCTGTGAGTTCCATTGCTTTTCGATTTCTTCAACGGAGTTCCAGAGGGTTGCTCGGTCTGCATATTCGGGTGGAGCATTTGGGGGCAGCATGATTTCCGTATAGACCACTTCTTTTTTGCAAGTGTAATTCTTGGTTTTCTGGTCATACTCGGAAAACAGCTTTTCTCCGGCTTGGTAGGCAGCTCCGGCAACCGCAGAGTTGCCTTTGCTTCGCTGAGTGATTTTGATATTGAAGTGGGGTACTGGCAATTTGTGTGAACCTCCTTTCGGTGCAAAAAAATGACCGATACTTTTCAGCAGCGGTCAGGTGGTGGAATATAAACTTGCTGTCGGGGAATGATTGCTTGCAATCGTTTCCCGGCGGCAAGTCCACAAAGGGGTAGTTGGCAAAGCCAACGCAGGGGAAGTGTAGCTTCCCCTGTATGATTGGAGCAGACTGCGGAAATCATCAGCTCCCTGCAAGGGGCTTTCGGCAGAACGCAATGCACAACCTTTAGGTGGTGTATAATTGCGCCCTTTTTCCAAAAGGGTCTTTTAGCTCCCGTTCGGCTGCCCCAATTCCTTTCGGTTCGCAATCAGCAAATCCAACTTCTTTTGAACCGCTTCGCTGTGAAAGATGAAAGTCAAAAGCTCCATCACATCATCATCGGTCAGAGTGGTCGGCTCTTTCAAAAAGGTTTCCAACATTCCGGCACGAGTGCAAAGGCGGTGGGTTCGCTCACTTCGGGTCAACCTCTTTAATTCGCTCTGCAATCGCTTTTCCTTGTGCATGGCTGCGGTCAGCTTTCGCTCGACCACATATTTCTCACGCTCCAATTTTTCCAGTTCTTCTTTACTCATAGACAAGCTCCTTTCGCAATAATGGATAAAACAAAAGCGACCAACTTTTTACGGTTGATCGCCTTTGGCTTAGACAATACTTATAACTATTTTTCTATCTTTGCAAGTGTATCCTCTCGTATAGCTTGTCGTAATGTAGTAAGATATTCTGAAAAACTCACTCGGTCATCTGCATAAGTCAAATTTAATTTATACTCTTTCGGAATCCATGTAGATAAATCAGAAGCGTTATGCTGAATTAAAGCTTCCAAGCTATCAATAGCTTTATATATCTTAGCTTCGACAGTTTTTCTTTCTGTCATCTCATTATATAGAGCTTTCATTTCTTCTGCATAATAAGACGGTAACGTATCTATCCAGTTAAATAGTAAATTTTCTTCTATATCCTCATGCACTTGCTTTTTATCAAAGGTAGGAATGTCTCCTGTAAAGCATTCACCCAAATCATGAATAATACACATACGAATAACTTTATCCATATCAACATCTGGAAACTCATCCCGCATAAAAAAAGCCATCAGCGTCATCATCCAGCTATGTTCTGCTACACTCTCGTGTCTTCCTTTCGATGTATAGCAATGCCTTGTCGTATCTTTTAAACGCTCAGCGACACTTAGCGCATTTAATAATTCTCTGGAATTCATAATTTTACCTCCACATTATCAAATTACATATTCATTTTCTCTTACTCCATATAATCTATCTCCGGTATCTCCATTATACGGCAGTAAATACCCATCTTCTCTAATTCCGTCTGCCATATGGACTAAAAATAGCTTCACTTCTGGATGCTCCTTAAAAATTCGTTCTATTCCAGATTGACATCCGAACATTGCCATAATAACTACATTTTCATCTTTGAAACCATACTTTTTCATGTGTTCCAATGTTTTCAAAAGGCTTCCAGCCGTAGCGAGTGCCGGATCTGTGATAAAAACCCTTTTACTCTCCGGTTCTCTCAAGACTATGTCCTCATTCAAAGTATATCATATCTGCATTTCTAATTCAACATTGTACACCTCATATAATCTGTATTTTTCTTAACAATCAAAGAAAGCATCAAGTGCAGACCCGACATTTTGACCGCAAATCAGCCCAAAACGCTACATCATTCCGTCTGGCTGTTGATACCGTTTTGCTTGGCGTTCTCGCTTGCTTTTCGTCTGCGTTCCTCGCTGTACGGAGCAGTCAGCCGGAAAGAGAATCGACCTTTTTCTATTTCAAATTCTTTGTAGCCGATTTCGGGGTCATCGTCCGTCAGCTTGCAGACGGTGGGGTATTGGCGGCTGTATTTTGTCAGCCTGTTTTTCAAATCTGTGTTGTGGGTGCGGATATGGATTGTCGGTTCTTTTTCGTCAAACCAAATATCCGTGGTCTTTTCCTGTTTTGTCAGTCCTGTTTTCATAGAAACTCCTTTTTTGCTCTGTTTGGTCAAGAGGGGCATTTTTCGGGGATTTTTCTTGGCTCTTGAAATGAGAAAAACACCGATTTTGCGATAGAAAACGCTCCGGCGAACCATTCCTCGTCCGAAGCGTTTCTATCGCCAATTTTTCAATTTTTACGGCTCTTGACCGTATTTTTGAAAAACCTTATTCTTCGTTTGCTTCGTAGTCATAACCCTCTACTTCGATGGTACTGACCTCTGCCAGATTCATAATAAGCTGGGCATTGAAGTAGCCTTCCATCTCCATGCGGAGGTTGTAGAAGAAGCAGCGATACCACTCGTCCGTCCGATCAGCAAGCAACTTGATTGCCAGCGTGTAGAACAGCTTTTTGGTGGCAGGGTCGGGGGTGAGAGCAGCCAGCATACGCAAACGCTCAACGGTTGCTTTGAGGACGGGGCAGCCAAAGGCATACAGGACTTTCTTTTCGTTGATGTTCATGTTCATAGTAGATTCCTCCGTAAAATAAATTTAGGGACTGCGAATAGTCCCTATGTAACACAAGAGCCGCTACTGCTTCTGCAATAACGGCTCTTTGACTTCGTATTCAGTTTTAATCGGCGTAGATCAGCTCGCCCTTGATAGCTTCCTCAGCCTGTGCAACACAAGCGTTCATCTGGCGAACCCATTCGATTTGGTTCTCGGCTTTGAGCTGTTCCGTCACGCCGTATGCCTTTGCAAGCTGTGGCACGATGATTTCCATACGCTTCTTGGCGGTTTCCTCAATCTCCGCACAATGCTCATAGAGAGTTTCATTCAGCACCATGTCGGAGAACAGGACTGGATTAGCCAGTCGCAGATACTCCTTTCGCATCCGTCCCCACTTGCCAAGACGGATATTCGGATTTTTCAGCTTGATGTCGGGGATGTAGTAGTCTCCACATTTGATAAAATTCAGTTCCATATTCAAGCACCTTTCTTTCTGTGATATTCTTCCCTGCGTTTGGCAAGGGTAGTTTCATAGCGTTTGATTGCATCGGGGTCTCCGGCTTCTGCATCGGCTTTCATTTTCTGATAGCTTCTGACAGTAGCTTGGCTCTGATACTTTCGCATTTCAGCCAGCTTCTTTGCTGCTTCTTCATCGGTCTTGGCAAGCTCTACAAGGGCTTCACGCTCTGCCTGTCGCTTGGCAGTTCTTGTCCTCGTGTATTCAGCCTTGCGTTCTGCCATCATAGCGGCATATTCGGGGTCTGCCGCCATGCGTTCTTCCTCACGCTCCTTTTTTCGCTGTCTGGCTACGGCTTCTTTTTCTTTCAAGGCTTGCCATTCCTCGGCGGCTTTCGGGTCTGTCTTGGCGGCTTCTTTCAGCTCCTTTCGGGAAAGTTTCTTTTGCCTGTTGGCTCGTTCTGTCCGTTTGCGTTCCGCTTCCAGTAGCTTTTCACGCTGTAAGCGTTCCTTTTCTTCCATTTGGGCGATATAGGCAGGGTCGGCTTCTCTGGCTTCCTTGATTTTCTGCTGTCTGCGGTGGTTTCGCTCACGCTGCAAGGCAAGTTTGCGTTCATATTCAGCAATAGCTTCCGGGTCTCCGGCTTCAACAGCTTTCATCAATGCTGCTTTTTTCTGTTTCTGAACCTCTGCGGCTCGTTTCGCCTTTTCCTGCTTCTTTCGCAACTGCTCGGCTTCGATGGCGGCAATGCGTTCTTCTTCGGAAACAGTTTCAACAGGGGGATAGTAGTTGCCGATGAAGTTGAAATAAATGTCGATATTCTGCTGACGGTAAACGGTGCGACCACCTGTGGCTTCGTGGACTTCCACTCTGTCAATAAAGGCATAGAGCATGGTGTCCGTCAGTTCCTCGCAGTTTCGGTACTTGTTGACTAAGGCGATAAAGCGGTTGGTGTCGATTTTCTCAACTTCTTCCTCTTGTATCTGTCCCTGCAATTCCTCAACTCGTTTTTCCAGCATAAGCTGTTCTTCATCGTACTGCTGTATCATTCGCTGTGCCTGTCGCTCCGGCAACAGACCGCTGATGGCACTGTCATAGAGCTTCTGTATCTTTGCATCCAGTTCAGCCATTCGTTTCTTGGCTTCGTCAATTTCCTGCTGTCCGTTGTTGGCTGACTTGGATTTGCTCTCATTCCATACGGTCTTGAGCTGGGAAATAAACTCTGCTTCGTTCTCAATGACATATTGGCTGACCGCTTTGATTGCCTGCAAAATCGCCGCTTCCAGAGCAGAGGTTTTAATGAAGTGGGAAACACATTCATTGTTCTGATTTCGATAATTGCCACATTGAAAAGCAGAATCGGAATCATAATGTTTTCCGCTTTGCCTTGCTTCGGGGCTGATGAATCCCATTCGTGAACCACAATCCGCACAATAGATCATGCCGGACAAACGGTGGGAATAAGTTCCGTTTGCGGCTCTCGGTTTTGCACGAACACGGAGCTTCTGGGCAATGTCCCATGTGTCTTGGTCAATGATGGCTTCGTGGGTATCGGGGAATATCATCAGTTCTTCCGGCGTTGCGGCTCTGCGTTGCTTTGTCTTGAAGTTCTCACAGATGGATTTGCCCAACACGGTATGACCGAGATATTCCTGCCTGTCCAGAATATGACCAATCGTATTTGCGTTCCAACGGTAAGGGTCGCTGAAGCTCCTGTTTCTGCAATTTTCGGGGAAATACTTTGCCGTATATGCAGATGGTATCAGCACCTTTTCTTCGGTCAGTTGTTCCGCAATCGCCGTCACGCCCATACCTTGACAGGCAAGACGGAACACCTTTCTGACGATTTCAGCAGCCGGTTCATCCACAACAAGGGTCTGCTTATCTCCGTTGATACGCTTGTAGCCATAGGGGATAGCACCGCTGCACCTTAGTCCCTCTTTCATTCTGGACTTAAAGACAGCCTTGATTTTGTTGCTGGTGTCTTTGGCGTACCACTCGTTCATGATATTCAAAAACGGTGTGAAGTCATTTTCGGTTGGATTGGCACTATCCACATTGTTGTTGATAGCGATAAAGCGAACACCCTTTTTCGGGAATACAATCTCTGTGTAATAGCCGACTTGCAGGTAATTTCTGCCAAACCTTGAAAGGTCTTTTACTACCAGAGTGTCCACCCGTCCGGCTTCGATTTCTTCCAGCAGGGCGGTAAAGCCGGGGCGGTTGAAATTCGTGCCTGAGTAGCCATCGTCATAGAAATGGCGGATATTTCTCAGTCCCTTTTGTCGGGCATATTCTTCGAGATACTTTTTCTGATTTAGGATGGAGTTCGATTCGCCAGCCTGTTCATCGTCTCTGGATAATCGCTCGTATAGAGCTGTGATTTTGATTTCTTCTTTCTTTGCCACGGTTTTGCCTCCCTTCTGTATGTAATTAGCGTTGATAAAACGCTACCTTTTTCTATCTTGGTATATTGTAACCTTTCGGGTCAGTAACGACATAGGAGGAGTGACATTGGAGCAAGTTCGGCTTTAACCAGAATCGCGTTTTACCGGAGCCGGAGCCGCCGACGATCAGCACGTTTTTGTTGCGGGCGTTCTTCGGGTCTGTTGGGCGGTTGCTCATCATCAGTCGTTCCGTCTTGGTGAGGATGATGTTGTCCTCAAACTTCGGAGCCATGAACGGCTCGATGTCTTTGGCTGTACCCCAGCGGGCAGAGCCGTACTCCATGCCGTGGCGATACTTCTTGGCATTCTTGCCTTTGAGGTAGACCGCCAGCCGCATCCAGGCACCGCAGCACAGGCCCACAAAGAGGTCAAACGGGTGCAGGCTGGGCAGAGGGTTTGCAAATGCAGCAAGGACGGTGCTCATCAAGGACAGGATTTTGTCCCCCAGCTCTTTTCCTGTGGTCAGCCGCCATGCCTCGCCCAGATTGGTCGCCAGCAGACCAATCACCACATAGGGCAGGTAGAGCACCAGCAGCTTGGTGAATTTCTTTTTGTTCATAAGCCGCGCCCCTCTTCCTTGTGCCGCACTTTGTCGGGCAGGTTGGCGATGGTCTGCGCCAAATCATGCAGCTTTGCCAGAACAGAGGGGCGCTTGGACTTATCTAAGACCGACGCCGAATATTCCTTGAACGCTGCACTCAAGGCGTCCGTGTCCTGCGCCTTGAAGTAGATCATGTAGCGAGGCGGAGTGCAGGACAGGTCTTTCTGGATGGCGTAGTCGATGTGATACCGCTTGGCATAGCGGTCAAAGTCCTTGATGCCGGTTTTCTGAATCTCGACATTGGTCACACCACGGTTCTGCTGCATGAGCCGCTTCATACTCTGCTTGCCCTGCGAAGCGTACTTATCGTACTGCCGCAGAAAAAACTGCGTTCCGCGCAGCAGGGTGCGGGCAGAGAGTTTTGTGGTCGAGATGGCAAAGTTGACCGTCTTATGCTCGATTTCTTCCTGCATCGTTACCACCTCCTATGCAGCAGGATTATTTTAACGGTTATGCTCTGCCGGGGGCTTGGCACGGGGCTTTTCTTCTGACGGCTGGACGGCTTCATCTGGGGTGGGCAAGATGACCAGATGCCCGCCCAGCCGGATGAAAGTTTCAGGCTGGTGAAAGTGCTGCTCATACTTCTGTGCCAGCTCCGGGGAGAGCGATGCAAAATCCTCCTTGCCTAGACCGACCACCAGAAAGTTTCCGGTGAGGACATCGTAGGTCTGGCCGTGTTCATCCCGCAGGGCACGGTTCATGGGCAGGCCCAGCAGCTTGCCCTCGTCGTTGCACACGATGGCCACAGGGTCAGTAAAGGGATAAGTAGCCGTGATCGTGCCGCCGACGGCCTCCTGCAAGTCCTTCAGCTCTGCGCCGATGGTGACTTTCTGGGGGTATTCGTTGGGCTTCACGAGAAGCACATCCAGCTCCTTTTTGTCTTTGGACATTTCTTTTTCTCCTACCGTCTTGAAATCGACATCGATGAAATCCTCAGAGTCGAGGACATAATCTCCGTTGTGCCATCCATCATCCACCATCTGCTCCGCTTCCTCCCGCGAATCGGCTATGACGGACACCGTGCGCTGAAGTGTCTCGGTGATTTCTATATCAAAACTCTTCATGTTGAATCTCCTGTATGAAATAATGTCAGCTCTCAGATTTTGCAGGGAGCACGAGGCCGGGGAACGCAGACCATCTTGCGCTCAAAAAGGCAGTCGGACGTGAGCCACGATGCATCACCTGCGGGAAGCGGCTCGTGGATGGCATCGGACAGCGTGCAGTTGTGGCTGCGGTGCCGTGCGTTCAGAGCAGCCAGCAGGATTTCAGCCACCGCGATGGCCAGTGCAAAGAGAGAGCAGAACGGATTTTCAAAATATACCTGCATAGTCTGCCTCACTCCATGCAGATGCAGGGCATCTTCTGACCGCCAACCATCAGGGTGACGCTGTGACTTTCCAGATATTTCTGGAAGATGTACACCTCGTCGATGGTCAGCGAGATGATGTTGCCGTCCATGTCGGCGCGCACCAGAATGACCGGGCCGGTCAGATAGCGTCTGCCGCCCAGTTCCAGCACCTGCTTGGGGTTATAGCTGAGCAGCAGAGAGGTGGCAGGAATGTTCAAATAGGCGTCGTCCTCATCGAAGCAGGGCAGAATGTCGGACACCTCATCCAGCGTGATGACGGTAAGCTCCATGTCCGGGGCGATGGCGGCGAGATAGACTTCACCGGAAGTGCGGCGCTCTGCCAGCGTCGAGCAGATGTGCATATCGATGGTGACTTTTTCGGAACGGATGGTAGTGTTATTCATAGGCATTTTCTCCTTTTTGGTAAAAGAAAAAGACCCGGGGTGGGTCTTTCGGTACGATGTGATCAGCGTTCTTCGCTGTGCTGGTGCTTTTTCTGCCACTGAGTCAGCAGTCGAACGACGATGTTCTCCATCTGCTCGGGCGTATAGCCTTTCGGAAAATACTTTTTCAGAGCGTCGTTTGCGAACACGAGCTGCGTGGACTTGTTCTTCTCCAGCAGGCCAACGATCTGCTCCTGCATCTCGCGCGGAGTGGAGTTTTCCGGGAAATATTTGCGCAGGGTATCGTTTTTGATAACGACCTTATCCAACTCATCTTTCTTGACTTCGTTCATGATGACGTAAGCCGAGTCAGATGATAAATGACCCTCTTCGGCCAGCTTCCTGAGCTTCTTTGCTTGAGAAAATGAGGGAGCATTCTGTGTGGCATCCATTGCTTCGATAAATGCTTTTTGCTGTTCTTCATTGAGATAAGACAGCTCAACAGCGGGATTCAAGGAAATCTGCTTTTGGTCTACCATATCCAGAAGCTGGGAAACAAGATAGGTCAAGCGGATAAAGCGGCGAACTGTTTCACGGCTCTGATTATTTTCAGCGCCGAGCTTTTCATTGCTTCGCAACTTCGACACATCGTGTGTCGAAGTCAAATCAGACCTTGCACCCTGATGCTTCATTGCTTCCATCTTCATCTTGTATGCAAAGGCGCGCTCACTGGGCAGGATGTTTTCTCGTTGGAGATTCGAGTCCACCATCAATATGGTGGCGGCATCGTCCGACATATCACGGACAATGACCGGCACTGTTTCCAAACCTGCAAGCTGTGCAGCGTGCTGGCGGCGATGGCCAGAAATGATTTCATAACCTCCTTCCGGGCGTGGGCGGGCGATGAGCGGCGTCAGCACACCGTACTGCGAGATGCTTTTGACAGCGTTCTCCATTTCTTCGTCATCTTGCACCCGAAATGGATGGTTTTTGAATGGAAACAACTCTGCAATAGGAATCTGTTGTACCTGCTCCCGCTGCTCTGCATGTCGGGATTCTTCGGTCGAAAAAATCTCATCGACTCCTTTCAGCGCTACGTTTAAGCCGTTTTTCGGCATCCGCCAGCACCTCCTCGTATTATAAAAGAGTAGTATTTATAGACCGCTCTCCAGCGGTATGCTACACTGTATGGGATGCTGTGGATTGGTGAACACCTCCTACCGCAAAGACGGTTTGACGAAGGCTCCAACCACAGCTTCTTTGTTGAAATGTTAATCAGTTAGATACCGCCAGACGGTTTATTTAGAACGAGGTTACAAGAGCAAAGAAGTCTGTGGTCCTAAGCAGCATTGAATAATATAACGGAGGTATAAAATGGTCTGTGTCGGAATTGATGTTGCCAAAGATAAGCATGACTGTTGCATTCTCGATTCGGAAGGAACGACCCTTGTCGATTGCTTTACCATTCCCAACAACATGGATGGTTTCAAAAGTCTGCTACAAACAATCCAAGACTGTTCTCAAAAATCAGACAAAATAAAAGTAGGGCTTGAGGCTACCGGACATTATAGCTACAACATCCTTGGGTTTCTTCTTGACAATGATCTGCCCGTCTATGTCATGAATCCCTTGCATACCAACCTGTATCGAAAGAGCCTCAGTCTTCGCAAAACTAAAACCGATCGTGTGGATGCAAAAACGATTGCAACTATGCTGTTGTCCGATGTAGACCTCAAGTCCTACACAGATACAGCATATCACAACGAAGAACTAAAGTCACTCACGAGATACCGATTTGATAAAGTTCAGGAACGCGCTAAACTAAAGCAGTCGGTGTCCAGATTGGTTACAATCCTGTTTCCGGAATTGGAACAGCTTGTTTCGTCTATCCACGGCACTTCAATCTACGCACTTCTCAGTGAGTATCCCGGTGCAAAGCAGATTTCAGAAGCTCATCTGACCAGATTAGCTAATATTCTCGTGAAAACATCCAGAGGCCATTACCGAAAAGATAAAGCTACTCATATCCGAGATGCAGCCAGAACATCCATTGGTTCTGTTATGCCTGCTAAGTCTTTGGAATTAAAGCACACCATTAAGCTCATTCAAGAACTTACCTCCGAAATCAATGAAATTGAAGATGCCATTCGGAAAATCATGGATGAATTGAAACCGCCGATCCTTTCGATTCCCGGAATGGGATTTCATTCTGCTGCGATGATTCTTGCAGAGGTAGGGGATTTTTCGAATTTTAACTCTCCTGACAAAGTTTTGGCTTATGCTGGATGTTCTCCCTCCACATACCAGTCAGGAAAACTCACAAACTGCTATGCACACATGGAAAAGCGTGGCTCTCGTTATCTTCGATACGCTCTTTACACTGCAACCAAATACGTCTGTTACTGGAATCCTGTTTTTACTGAATACCTTACCAAAAAGCAAGCTGAAGGCAAGCACTACAATGTTGCCCTATCTCATGCCACAAAGAAACTCGTACGACTGATTTACGCTTTGCAGAAGTCCGGTAAAGCATATCTTGCCGTCACTTGATTTTCTCCAGAGCCTGAGTTAAACCTAAGAACAACTTAGCTGGCGCAGCGAACCCTTGACAAACCGAAGCATTCAAATGCTATTCTGTTTTTGCGAGGGTTGGCTGGGCTTGCTTTGCTGTTCTCTCCGTCACCCTCGCTACTCCAAGGCCAGCATTTGAATGATGTTTGTCATGGGCAGCGGATGGTTGGCGGATTTTTTCATTTTAGGGCTTGACTTTTAATAGTTAGTCTTTGTGAGAGACTTATAGGCATCTGCCACTTTACCCTTGGGGTCATACTGGAAGATGCTTTCGCCGGTCGTGCTGATTTCAGCCGCTCGGACAGAGCGCGGAATAGTCGGCTCGAAGACCTTGATTTTTCCGCCGTAGGCTTGGCGGATCAGATTGCTGATCTGCTTGTCGTAAGTGGTGCGGCTGTCTGTCATGGTCAGCAGGATGCCCTCGATTTTCAAGTGCGGGTTTATCTGCCGCCTAACTTTCTGGACAGTCTGGAGCAACTGTTCCAAACCCTTGACAGGAAGGTACTGCGCCTGCACCGGAATCAGCGTGGTGTCTGCTGCGGCCAGCGCGTTCACGGTCAGCATCCCAAGCGACGGCGTACAGTCGATTAAAATGTAATCGTACTTGCGCTTCGCTGTTTCCAACACCTGCATGAGCACTTTTTCACGGCTCATGCAGTTGACAAGGGAAACTTCCAGACTCGCCAGTTCGATGTTGGCGGGGATAAGGTCAACACCCTCGTCATGGTGCAGGATGCCCTCACCGGGCGGAATGCTCTGGTCATTCATAGCTTTGGCCATCAGGGTGGACAGTGTGGTGGGCAGTTCATCCGGTTGCTGCCAGCCCATGCTGATAGTCAAGCTGCCCTGCGGGTCAGCATCTACAAGCAGGACTTTTTTGCCCTCGGCAGCAAGGCCGATGCCCAGATTTTCGCAGGTCGTGGTCTTGCCAGTGCCGCCTTTCTGGTTGACAATGGCAATCGTGGTACATTTCTTTGCGATAAAATCACCCCCTTGGTGAGCCATGCGCAAAGTCATGGTTTGTTCGATTTTGATAGACTAGCTGCATTGTGGTCGGTGCGTTGTACAGAGAGGCAAGCAGATATTGTTTCATGTTTCGGATTGGGCTGCTGTTCTCTGCAAGGCACGTCAGCACAAAGCGGATGTGGTCAGCGTTCAGCTTCATGAACCGGCTGCGCACCACCTCGGCAGGCTTATCGTCTCCAGCGATGCGCAGCATCTTGCGGTTGGTGGCGCAGGTGTCCACCAGCAACTCTACGATTTGATAGATGGTGTCCTCATCGTCCGGGCAGAGCCGGAGCAGGGTGTCCACCTCCAAAGACTGCGAAAAATATTCTTCCAGTTGTTCGCGTTTGTTCATCCCGTCCGCCTCTTCTGAGTGGAAGGGATAAGTTTCACTCATTTCAGTATTATTCTCATCAGTCTTATTACATCGTGATTTTGCAGGGTCTTGACTTGTGGTTTTGAAGCCTCCAGAATCGTGAAAATCACGATTCTGGAATATTGGTTTTGACGATTCTGCCGAAAAGTTTTTCACATACACCAAACTTGGCTTGCCCAAACCTCTGCGTTTTCGTTCAATCAAACCAAATTCTTCAAGTTCCCGCAGCAACTTGGTCGCTTTGTTGTCTGCGCAACACAATGCCCTCTTGACATCCTCAATTGTGAAGATGATGAACACCCGGCCCTGCTCGTCCAGCCAGCCATTTTTAGCAGAAAGGCTCATGCGGTCGAGCAGGATACCGTACAGTGTTTTGGCATCGGTTGACAAGTTCTGGAACCGTGACTCCTGAAACAGAGCTTTCGGGATGCGGTAGAATGAGAAAAGTTCTCCGGCTTGTCCATAGAAGTAATCAAGGGTCATGCGGTTGTGTCAAGGGCTGAAACCGACAGTGATACAGAAACATTGTAAAAACCTCCAGTGAAAAAAATTTTATTAGGATATGAAAAAAGCGCAACTTCGATTTTGCAGGTCGAAATTGCGCTTGGCAACATGTTATAATACAATGTCTTGACGAAAAACGGAATGGACGTATAATAAATTGTGTTATTTGAGAATTTTATATAATTTGCCCTTTGCACGGTCTCTCTGCTGGCAACAAACAAAATTTTATCGATCGAGGAGGAAAATTAATGGGATCAGAAACAATTTCTGCAGTTATGTCTGCTTTGGCTGTTATTTTAGGAATGATTGGTGCGATGTTTTCGGTAAAGCATACTGCTTCCAGTATAGAGAAAACGTCTGATGGTGACGCAAAAGAAGCAAAAGAGGCTGCTCAAAAAGTTCAGGAAGGAAATAAAGACATTATTTCTTTGATGTTGAATAATATGTCCGAATTAAGAGAATATTATGTCATTAATAAGCGGCAGGCTAATCGGGTGTTTAATGCAACATTGACGGCTTGTGTTATGGGTGGAATTATCTTTATCATTGGAAGTATCGTAGCATTTTGGGGTGGCCAGAAAGTATCGTTCTATACAACAATTTCCGGATGTGTTGTAGAACTCATTTCTGGCTTGTTTTTCTGGCTTTATAAAAGAACGATTGATCAGCTCAATCTTTATCACGAGAGATTGGGTTCAACAGAAAAGTATCTCACAGCGGTGCAGTTGGTTGATAAAATGTCAGAACAAGAAAAAGATAGTATGTATCGGTATATCATTGAAATGATGCTGATTGATAACAGTTCAAAGTGTCGTAAAAAAAAAGCCTCCGGAAAATAAGATACAAAATACATAATACATAATACTGTTGAACTTTGTGAAGGCTACTGAAGGAAAATTGTTGGCCTGCAAGTGATTTGTCGCATTTTAAATCAACCTATGACTTTACACCGTTTTCAAAAAGGAATGTTTGCCGCCCGTTTTTTCAGCAGGCTGCTGCATCATCCCCTTCAATGTACGGCGTAAGGTCGAAGTTGAAGGTAATGTTGAGCTGATACCCACGATAAACATCTACCCTGCGGATAAGCTGATTGACAATCATTTTCTTTGCTTCAAAACTGGCACTGTCGTAGAGATCAGAAAAAGAAATCAGTTCTTCGTACAGTTTTGATACGTTGTCCATCAGTTCGGCAGCTTTTTCTGTTTCTGCATAGGAAGATTCATAAAGAGCATCCAATTCCCGAAGTTTTTCCTCCTGCGCTGTAATCATCTCGGCAAGGGTTTCTTTGGGAAAGACGCTCTCGCCTTTGATACAGGCAAGAATCTCGGCTTTCAGGGAAATCAAGTCTTTTTGGGCTTTATCCCGCTCTACCTGAATAGTTTGCAGATGATTCTTGCGTTCGACAACTTCCCGCTCGTAACGCCTTGTAATGATCTGCTCTTTCGGGATGCCTCTCATTTTGGAAAAGATCTGACGGACTGATTTATCAATGATCTCATCCAAAATATGTACCGTGTAACCCGTCTGCCCGGTGCAGCCGGTCTGCTTATAACGAGCACTTGGGTTCTCGTCCACGATGTCAACCCACTTTCTTTGTGTAGTTTGCGATAAGCAGAATCTCCCGGATACATTCAAATGCTTTCGGGTTCGGTTTGTTGGAGAATTGAAGACAACGAGATTTCTGTCGATTGCTATAATAAGGAAAATGCACAGTGGGCGTTTTGCTGCCTGCTGTATGACCAGAAAATTGGGCTTTCAGGACAACAAATTAGTAAAAATGGCACTTGATAGAACAGCGAGTGAAAAAAGTAATCATATTTTGGTGTTTTTGTTGCATGAAGCGGCGGGATATGTTAAACTAGAATAAATTATATTAACTTCAGAATACCATCAGAAATGGAGGGCTCGCAAATGGCAATGCGGGATGATCTTGCACAGTCGGCAGAAGAACAAAATATAAAAACGATCCGTATCCTGCGCACGACACAGGCTGCGGACGTTAAGGAAATGGTCAAAGAATTCTTCCGCTTTATCGGTTGTCTGGTTCACGACATTCCAGTTCAGGCGAGGATACAGGATGTTGCTCAGATACTGAACGAGCCGACAAAGCATGATGTGGATCTAATTCTGACGACAGATTATGAACCTTGGCTGGCTACGCTGGCGGCAAATACTCAAAAACGTTTTCCGGAACGCAAAATTATCGGGATGTCCTTTGCGCTGGACGGCGGTGCCGTGCAGATTGACGGAAAAAGTCTTGTCCTGACGGGAAATCTGAAGCAAGAACGGATACAAAGCGTGATTGACAGATTGATCGACAGTATCTGGAATGATTCGGCAGATAAAGTGACCGCGGGAAGTCTGCGTCAAATCAATGTACTGTATCACCAGTATGAATTGTTCCACTATTTACAAATGAAACGCACCTTCCGCATTGCCAATATGAATGAGGTACTCAAACTTGGCGCAAATCACTATGATATCCCCTATAAGCCTTATATTAACCGAATGCTGCGGGCGTTTTTTGCGTTTCGGAGAGCTCTGCTGGACTTGCAGCCGAAAACCGTATATTCAATTTATGCTGCCATCAATGCGGCTCGAAAAATACGGGAGATATACAGTGCGTTATCAGAAAACTCGGAGTATCGGCGCAGGGAGGCAGTGCCGACCGTTAATGTAGCCATGCTGCTCCGTGAACTAAATGGCATATACCAGCGTGACCCGAATTATGCAGGCATGTACTATTTGGCGGCCTATCTCTGCCAGAGCGATGAAAATCGGATATTGGATGCGTATAATTATTATAAACGAGCTCGAGAACTGAGTTTGGAGGAGACCGATGGTTTTTATGCATTTGGCATTTATCAGTTGGGACACTATCTCAGTAACGAGTTGGATGAACCAAAGCTTGCGCTGGCGCTTTATCAGGAGGCAGAAGTCAAGAATCGGCGCTGCTATCAGGCTGCTTTTCAAATCGCCCGCTGCTATGCGGAACAGGGCAGATTTGAACAGGCTGCAAATGAGTTTACAAATGTCATTGCAATCTTATCCAATGGCTTGGAACTGGAAGAATTGCCAGCAGATCTTCCCAGTAGGAAAAAAGCTGAAGTTGACGCATTTTATAGGAAAGGCTTTGGCGGCTGGGAATATCTCTCACTAAAAGAAATCCAGTATCTGTATAAATCCTATATCTGGCTTGCACGGATTGCAATGTATCGGAGACAAAAGCAGGAAGGGGATTGGTATACACGGAGAGCACTTTCTGCAGCGATTGCCTATTGGTGTGCACCGATGCTGCAAAGATGCTGTGATCCTAAAATCTGGAATACAGTGCGGCTGTTCCACGTACAAGGGCTGCCTGTCCGTGCGCTGTTTGTTACACTCAAACGAGCTACAGTCATCACCGGAGCCACAGATTCCTTGAAAGCGCAGATTGAAGAGAATGTCCTGCATTATCAGGATATGTACAAAAAAGAAGAGCCCTTATCCGCACAGTAAGAAGTATGATTTGAAAACAGAATCAGGTGGGAGACGTTAAGATGGGCGAGCAGAATCAGAGACAGACCACGAAAAGGACAGAAGGCGTGTTTTTGTATGATGCGCTGATGAATGATACCTATGTTTTGGAAGAAAGTCAGAAACCGGCCTTTGCAAAGCAGTATCGAAGGGCAGCAACCATCGTGTGTGATGCTGTATGCAGAGCAATCAAGGATGTGAAAGAACAGTCGAATCGGAGAGAATCGCACCAGCGTCATGTAAACAATCTCATTCCGATTATTGGTGAGCGCGGCACCGGCAAAACTTCTGTTATGCGGTCATTCTGCTGTGCATTGGAGCGCTATAATGGCATTACCTTAGCACCAGACCCGGTGTTTCCTTGCTACGATCTAAAATTGGATGAGCAGGCGCGCCAGAACATTGCAAATGCACATTTTCTGGTGCTGGATGTCATCAATGCCGGTGAGCTGAAAGGGCAGGATGATATTCTGGAAATCACCCTTGCCCGAATGCAGAACATCCTGAAACAGGAAGTAGAGTATGGTGCTCGCGGTACCTCGCAGGGCAGTTTGGAAGAGCTGCGGCGGTTATTGCAGAAATTTGAGACTTTGTACCGGAATCTGCGGTATCTGAACAGCCCAAAACGTGATTCGATCCCGGAAGGAGAGTCGGCACTGCGTGCTCTACAAAACCTTTCTAGCAGTCAAAGTGTGATCTGGGAGTTTGAAGATCTGGTCGAAAGCTATTTGGACTATTTTGACCACAAGGCACAGAACGAATATCACATGCCCGGCCGGAAGAGCTTTCTTGTCATCGCGCTGGATGATGTGGATCGTTACACCAATAAAACAGATAAAATAAACGGCAAAAATGCTTATACATTGCTGGAGGAAATTTACGAACATCTGACGCTGCCGCGTGTGCTTGTGCTGATGACGCTGGATGAAGAGATGCTACGCACCAGCGTGGAACGGTATATAGCCTCTGCGTTTGGAATAGAGGAGACACAGAAAAAAGTACAGGCCAGTCAGCTGCTTGCCAAAATTCTGCCGACTTATCACCGCGTTTATACACCCAATTATACGTACAATATCTGGACGGGTGTAGGAAATAAAAAACAGCAGATCTATGTTCGTCTGCCCGAAGCAATGCAGCAGGAGCTGGTGCTGACAGAAGAACCGATCCCGGCCAAGAAGCTGAATCTCTGTCTATTAGCAGAGCGCGCAGGTGTCTATTTTGATGCACTGGGGGAAAAGCAGCATTTCTTTGAGCAACGGAACATTCGGGAACTGCATGACTTCCTGCGCAAACTAGATGAAATGGAACAGCCGAACCAGCCGGATGCCGCAGAAAATGAAACGATTCGAGAAGAAAACCGTCGGCGGCTGCTGGAATATCTGAACGATACGTTCTATGTAGAAAAACTGAGCGGTGCGGAACAGGACGACTACAAAAAACGGCTGTGTTTTTCCATAGACCGCCGTAGCGAGGAATTGCTGTATGATATTCGGATAAATCGAAAAAAGCAGGAGAAAAAGCCAAATTTTGAGATTTCTGCAGAAGGCTCAATTCTGAAATTTGAAACGAATGAGGAAGATATTTCAGAAGGATTTCGCTATAGCTACGGAGAACTGATCTATAATTTGTATCATGCGACCCGGGAGGGTGATTATTCCAAGGAGATGATCCACTGCATCCTGGCACTTTACTCCGTGGAACTAAATCAGATATATGGTTCGGTTCGTGCTACACAGGAGAATGAAGCAGACCGGAAACAGGCTGCAAGGCAGCTGCAAAAGTTTATCGGACCATCGGTGACAGGCCGCTGGATCAATAAGATGCTGCCCAAAATCATGTTCCGTTATGAGGATGAAATGACCGGAAAAATGGAGCATTTTAAAACGCGAGATTGTTGGGCTTACAATAAGGCCAGTCTGGATGAAATGGTCGTGTTCAGACGTCCGTTATTGTCGAAAAAGGAAGATACAGCGTATCTGCTTCGTGTGGTAGAAATGATGCTGATGCTCTTTACGAATCTTCCGCATCCGTATAAGAAAATTGAAAAACCCACATTGCAGATCACGGCTTCCGGAAAGGAGATTTTGATTAAAGCAAAAAGCTCTAAGACACTTTGCTTTAATGTGTTGAATTTTTGTGTAAATTCGTTCCGATGGGAACAGTATTTTAACTGGGTGGATGATTTGTTCAAGGAGGCAATCAAGGAATACTTTAAAGTTAACAGCAATCTAAAAGCCGCAGGTTTCACGTCTGTGGCGCAGCTGGAAGAAGAACTAGATACATTCTCGCTACGGAATCAGTACAAAGCCTGGGATGCCCGGTACGGTTCGCTGGCACTTCCGCTGCAGCAGTTTGACCTGACCTACAATCTGTTCAAGCGGCTGGCAAATGATACGAGTGATATGCCGACGAGTATCCCGGATGCCGATATGCTCAAATGTTGCGGCTGGCTATACGGCAAAATCTCGCATCGGTTGCGGGAAGAATCCGATGTTTACGGTGGAATCTTGGGAGATGCTAGCTTTGAAAAGATCTTTGAAGGCTGCCCGTTCGTAGCTCGGATGTTGGCGCTGAATGCTGACAAGGATTATCCACCGCTGTTCCAGACCATTGAGATGCCAGAAGAGGAGCAAAAGTACGATACGGACGTTTTGAATGGCTTCTTCAGCAAGCTTGCGCAAAGTGCATCAATTCAGGCGCAAAACAACAATGAGTCAGCGAAAAATGAAAATGCGTCTATGCTGGAACAAAGCGATATGGACGCTGAAAAGACTAAAAAAGCGCAGCAGACGGAAGCCATCATAAAAGACCTGAACCTTAGTCCGAACGGTGGGCAGCAGGAGAAGCAATAATGGAGGAAAAAGATTCATTCTTTCTGCAAAGCCTTGCCCGGCTGAGCAGAGCACTGTTCTGTCAGGTCGATTCGCAGGATATTCTGGATGGAGCACTCTTTTTTGACGATATCTCGTTTCAGACGGCAGCGGATTATATGATGCTGGATCCGGATACTTCGTTGCGCTACAGCCGGATGGAATGCCGTAAGACTGCCGAATTTGCAGCAGATTTTGTCTGTGAGCGGCGAAAGCGTCACTTCTCCGGGCCGCAGGAGATCACGGGATGTCTGTCAGCCTTTTCAATTCTGGTCGTGCTGGCAGAACTGCTGCTTCGGCCGGATGAACCGGTGGTCTGCCGGTATGAGCAGCTGATTCCGTGGCGGCAGATTACAAAAATGTTGGGCGAGGAACTGCCGACAGCGGCTATGTATGCACAGAAGGACTTGGACAGCGGCATAGCTGGACGAAAGAACTTTGACTGGGCTGCTGTCATCGGCCACGACAACAGCCCGCTGAATGCCGTGATGGAGCGGGGCATTTCGGAGCACCACTTCCACCTGTTTTCCTCCCTGCCTTATTTTCAGGTATCGTGGGTCAACCTGATGAATGCAGTGAGCTGGAACTATTATCTGGATAACCTGCGACGTATTGAGCAGCAAAGCAAGGTCTGGCAGAAGGATGATTACATCACAGCACTTTTGAACCACAAAGCGGATCGGGCCGGAACGTCAACACTCATTCTGCACCAGATGCAGGCGGCATTGATTCGGATATATTTGTTTCAGCGGTTGTGTGAGCCGGTGCCGTATATCCAAAAGCCGCCTTTCGGCGGGATGGATCGGGTCTATCGCTTGCTGCGGAACCCGGAACTGTTGCAGTTAACGGCAGCAGAGATTCAGGATGAAATCGCCTTTTGGCAGGATACGCCAGGCGAGGATTATGCATTGAACCAAACGGCAAACAACAGAGTTGAAGACGCTCGACAGTTCCGTGGCGAACGCTGGTTTTTGTATGCCATGCTGCGGGACATCTATGCAGAACTGCACAGCCGCAAGCTGAGCCGGGAAGAGCATAACCTGTTTTATGCCTATCTCTGCTTGCAAAACGAGCTGCGTGCCCAGATGGTGCAAATCAACGGCTATGTGGGCTTTGATAACTTTCAGGTGTATGAGCGTCGGCGTGGCTACTTTTTCCCGCCGGATGCGGAATCGCTGTGGCTCAGTGCGCGGCTGGCCGTTCGGGAACCGCTGCTGAAGGCACCCTATCTGCGGGAGTTGGAAGTGCGAGTGTCTCCCTCTGATACAGCATTGGGAAATTACCAATGGATTGCTCAGCTGGATCGGGCCATTTACGGGCCGGATGCATTGCCGGGAGAACCGGAACCGCCGGATCTGCGCAGCCGGTATTATTACGTTTATCATTTTATCAAGCGACCAGATCGCACCACAGCGCGGCTGTCGGCTGCCTGTCAGAAGAACGAACTGCAATTGCAAGTGCAGCAGTACCGGCATGAAGATCTGCGTAGCAAGCTGGAACGGCAGGCTAAAGCGCTGCTGGCGTTCCGGGAAACATATCCGCAGACGGCCTGCCGGGTGCATGGCATCGATGCTGCCTCGCAGGAAATCGAGTGCCGCCCGGAAGTGTTTGCGCCTATTTTTCGGATGCTCCATGCGCACCAGCCCGCCAAAACCTATCCGATGGCTCCGCAGCTGCCACAGCTCAGAAAGACCTACCATGCCGGTGAAGATTTTCTGGATGTTGTGGACGGTCTGCGTGCCATCGACGAATCCATCCACTTTCTGGAACTGGGATACGGTGACCGCATCGGTCATGCGATCGCGCTGGGTATCGATGTGGCAGAATGGTACGAGAATAAAAAGCAGCAGATCGTGCTGTCTAAGCAGGATTATCTAGATAATCTGGCATGGATGAACCATGCGCTGACACAGTATCATCTGGAATGCGCTGACACGCTGCGCGAATTTTTAAGGAGCGAATTTGACCGCTATTTTCATGAGGTATACCAGCTGCATGGAGAAGCATCGCAGGATCTGGAGACCTATTACAAGGCATGGTGCCTGCGCGGTGACCATCCTTCCCTGTACCGCAACGGCGTTTATGAAGCGCCACCTATCCCGGTGGATGATCTTGACCGCTGCCGCACCAATTTTTCGTTCCCACAGCCTTTTTCGGAGCGGTATATCCAGGAGAGTGCAGCGCTCTATTACCGGTATCACTATGATCCCTTTGTAAAATCGGCTGGAAAGACACAGATATCTGTACGAGTACCAAAGATTTACAGCAATGCCTGTGCGCAGATACAGGCGTGTATGCAGCGGGAGGTGGCAGACCGCGGTATTGCAATAGAGACGAATCCTTCCTCCAATGTGCTCATCAGCACGTTCCGCGAGTACCACAAGCATCCGATTTATCATTTTTACAATAAGCATCTCGTCCATGGCACAGAACAGGATGCCTGTGCGCAGTTGCATGTATCCATCAACACGGATGACAACGGCGTGTTTTTTACCAGTATAGAAAACGAGTACGCCCTTATGGCCCGCGCGACTGAGCTGATTCTGGATGAGGAAACGGAACGCCCACGCTACAAAAAGGCAGATATCTACGAATGGCTGGATGATATCCGCAAAATGAGTAATGAGCAGGGCTTTCCGGGAGGTATAGAAGAAGAGAGGATAGAGCATGTTTAGAAAACAGAAGGACTACCCGCTGACTAAAATGGAAAAGCGCATTCTGGAGGAATGGGAAACCGCCTGGAAGGGTGCGCAGGGAGAAGATGACGACGAGAACACACAGACAGATGCAAATAAGATGCTCTATGATCTGGTGCGGGAAAACTACAAGATCTTTGCCCGCAAGGCGGCTCGGAACCGGGACGATAATTTTGCACAGAAGAATTGGCTGCTCTATGGCATCGGGATCGCGGTGTTCGTGGAAAGCATTCTGCTGTTGCTGCTGACGATTTACTGGGAGAAGATGGAGTGGAGCAGCAGTGGCCTTATAATGTATGTCGTCTATTTCAGTGCGTTTCAGGCAATTCTGTTCTGTGCAGCAGGCAAAAAGATCGCCGTAGACAAAAAGCAGGAGACATGGGCGCGTCATACAGATGCACTGGGAAGGTTGCAAGATGCTATGGTTCGGTATACGCAGGGTCTTTCGCCTTATGAAGGGCTGAACGACGAGGAAAAACGGAAAATGTTCGCTCGACGTTTTTTGCGCATCGTAAATCTGAACCGAAAAAAATTCGTAAAGAACATGGAGAGCAAGGAAGCTGACCTGACAGATCTGCTGGAAAAGCTGAAACTGACCAAACTGTAAACAAATAAACCAAGAACCGGGTTTTCCCGCAAAGGGAGCTACATCGTGGTGGGTGCGTTGTACAGAGGAGCGAGCAGATATTGTTTCATATTACGGATTGGGCTGCTGTTCTCTGCAAGGCACTTCAGCACAAAGCGGATATGGTCGGCGTTCAGCTTCATAAACCGGCTGCGTACAACCTCGGCGGGCTTATCGTCCCCGGCAATGCGCAGCGTCTTGCGGTTGGTGGCACAGGTATCCACCAGCAAATTCACGATTTGGTAGAGGGTATCTTCATCATCCGGGTAAAGCCGGAGAAGAAGCTCGACCTCCAAGGACTGAGAAAAATATTCTTCCAGTTGTTCGCGCTGGCTCATCCCGTCTGTTTCTTCCGAATTGAAGGGATAAGTCTCATTCATCTCAGTATTATTCTTATCAGTCTTATTACATCGTGGTTTTGCAGGGTCTTGACTTGTGCTTTTGAAGCCTCCAGATTCGTGATTTTCACGATTCTGGAATCGTGCTTTTGAAGAATCTGCCGAAAAGTTCTTCACATACACCAAACTTGGCTTTCCTTGCCCTCTGCGTTTTCGTTCAATCAAACCAAATTCTTCAAGCTCCCGTAGCAACTTGGTTGCTTTGTTGTCTGCGCAACACAATGCCCTCTTGACATCCTCGATCGTGAAGATGATGAACACCCGGTTCTGCTTGTCCAGCCAGCCGTTTTTCACCGACAGGCTCATGCGGTCAAGCAGGATACCATACAGGGTTTTGGCATCCGTGGACAGGCTCTGGAACCGCTGCTCCTGAAAAAGAGCCTTTGGAATGCGGTAGAAGGAGAAAAGCTCTCCAGTCTGTCCGTAGAAGTAGTCAAGGGTCATGCGGTTGGTTCATGGATAAAAAACAGCAAAAATACATCGGCATCGTTGAGAAAACCTCCTTGTCAATACTTTTGGGGAAAATAAAAAGCGCAACTTTGATGTGTAAAATCAAAATTGCGCTAAGTAAGCTGTCAGAAAAAAACTTTTCTCGTAAATGACCTTCTCTCTGAGCAAAACCCATTGACACACTTGAAAATTGAGTGGTAAAATTGCCTTGTAGACGTAGCATGATTCCTGAAAGCAGGATGTAGCTGTGAGCTTTTTGGTGGATAGAACGTATCAACGCGAAATTAAGCCTGTCCCCACGCTTTCGTGTGGGGGTGTGTTTTGATACCGTTCGGGAGAGCGCTTGCATGGCATGCAAGAGGTCACCGGTTCGATCCCGGTATTCTCCACCAGAAGGAAAAGCACCGCACGGAAACGTGTGGTGTTTTTTGTTGTTACCGACCAAAGGAGAAACTATGAGCTACGCGATCGTATTCAGCAGTAAAACAGGCAACACAAAATTATTGGCAGACACGCTGCACGCCTGTCTGCCACAGGAAAACTGCTGCTATTTTGGCACCCCGGACCCTGCTGCCATGGAAGCGGACGACCTCTATGTGGGCTTCTGGACAGACAAGGGAAACGCCGACGAAAGCACTTTGGACTTTTTGAAGCAGCTGCACGGCAAAAATATCTTCCTTTTTGGCACCGCCGGCTTTGGCGGCAGTGAGGAGTATTTCAACAAGATCCTGAAAAAGGTGGAGGGTTCGCTGGACAAGAGCAACACGGTCTTCGGCCGTTATATGTGTCAGGGCAAGATGCCGCTTTCGGTACGCCAGCGGTATGAGGGCATGAAAAAGCAGCCGATCCATCTGCCCAATCTGGATGCGCTGATCGAGAATTTTGACAACGCCCTTTCTCACCCGGATGCAGAAGATCTGGAACGCTTAAAGCAGGCGGTAAAATGATAAAAAGGCAGCGGTTTTCCTCAAACAGAGGAAGCCGTTGCCTTTTTTGCTTAGCGGATGATCCTACGCTCCTGCCTGCGGCTCCGCGGTTCTTATCCCACGCTTCTTTTATAAAAGAACAGGTACTGCTGCACGATGCCTGCTTCCAGCCCGAACTGCGGGAACGGGTCCTGCCCGGCAAACTCGTCCCGGATGAGCCGTTCGATCCAGACATCCACCGGCACACGGCCCACACGGCCATAGCCGAACAGACACACGCAGTTTGCCACCTTTTTGCCCACACCGTCCAGTTCCATCAAACGGGCAAAAAGTGCTTCATCGGGCAGGGAAGCCAGCTTCTTCAGGTCCAGTGTGCCCTCTGCCACCTGCTGCGCCGCATGCAGCACGTAGCGGGTGCGGTAGCCAAGACCGCACTCCTGCAGCGCCTGCTCCCCGGCACAGCAGAGCGCTTCTGCTGTCGGGAACGCATACACCGGCCCTTCGCTATCGCTGCCCAGCCGCTCGCCAAACCGCTCCGAAAGCAGCTCTACCGCCCTGCGGATAGCCGGGATGCTCTTTCGCTGCGAGATGATGAAGCTGACCAGCATCTCCCACTCATCCTGACGCAGCACCCGGATGCCCCGGCCATATTCCATGGCACGCTGCAGAAAGTCGTCCCGGCTGTCCAGCTTTCCGCGCAGGGCGGCATAGCTGCGGCCAAGGTCGAAGTAACCGTGCCAGAAGGTTTCCCATGCGCCCGGCTCACACCGCACCGTGTAGGTTCCGCTGCGCAGTGGTCTGAGGTAAAGCAGCTGTCTCCCGGAAACAAACCGATACCAGCCCTCCGCCTGCTTCCGGGGGCGAAAGCACTGGCCGCTTTCCAGAATTTTGTCCGGGTCGAAATCATCCCGGATCTGAACCGTTTTCTCTTCCAGCTCCATTGCTCCCATCACAGCTCCAGCTCCCGGTACACTTCGCCTTCCAGCGTTTTCCAAAGGAAAGTCTCCCCTTCCAGTGTCATATAGCTATGTGCGCTCCCCTCCTTCGGGATGCTCACAGAACCGGGGTTCAGGTAGAGATTGCCTTCGCCGAACTCTGTCCACGCCGGAATGTGGGTGTGGCCATGCAGCAGGACATCCCCCGGAGCCAGCGGCGGCAGGTTTTTCAGGTTGTGCACATGACCGTGGGTAGCGTAAACGAGCCGCCTGCCCACCGGCAGCACCGCATAGTCGGCCAGAATGGGAAAATCCAGCACCATCTGATCCACCTCAGCGTCACAGTTGCCCCGCACGCACAAAAGCGCCGGCTTCAGCCCGTTCAGGAGCGGGATGACCTCCTTCGGGGCATAGCCCTCCGGCAGGTCGTTGCGGGGGCCGTGATACAAAAGATCCCCCAGCAAAAGCAGCCGGTCTGCTCTCTCCCGCTCAAACGCTTTGATCATTTTTTTGCAATAAAACGCCGACCCGTGCAGGTCGGATGCGATCATCCATTTCATGGCAGGATTCTCCTTATTTTATAAAGTATCTATTTTTATTTTAGCCTCCCGGTGAAAAATGGTCAAGTCTATAAAAGTCATACTTTATCCGTTTGACCTCTTGACATCTGCCGGAAGCCGTGTTATCCTACAGTTAATAAAATTCGTGTGGATTTTTACAGCAGTATGCTACTTTTCGCCACACAATGACTTCAAAAAAGCCATTGTGTGGCTTTTTTGCGTCTGCGTTTGTTTTCGAGCAGCCTCGCCCTGACGATTCCGCGGCTGCAGTAATTCATTTCTTTTCTCTACAGGAGCAATGCAAACACTATGAACGAGACCTTTATGAAAGAAAAACCGGTGCTGCCACTGTTGGTATCCATGGCACTGCCGAACGTTATCTCCATGCTGGTGAACAGCCTGTACAACATCGTGGACAGCCTGTTCGTGGCTCGCATCAGTGAGGATGCCATGACTGCCCTCAGTCTGGTGTATCCCATCCAGAACTTTGCCAACGCCATTGCCATTGGCTTTGGCATTGGCATCAATGCCATGATCGCACTGTACCTTGGCGCAGGCGACCACAAAAAGGCCGAGACTGCCGCCACCCACGGTATGGTGCTGAGCCTGATGCACGGCATTCTCATCACCATTGTCAGCATTGTCATCATGCCGGGCTTTTTGCGCCGGTTCACCAGCGACGCAGGCCTGATCGCATCCGGCATCACCTACTCCACCATCGTATTCCTGTTTGCCACCATCAACATGGCGGCACTGGCCTTTGAAAAGATGTTTCAGGCCGTGGGCCGCATGAAGGTGACTATGGCGGCGCTGATCTTTGGCTGTGTGTGCAACATCCTTCTGGACCCCATCCTGATCTTCGGCCTTGGCCCGGTGCCTGCCATGGGCATTGCGGGTGCGGCCCTTGCCACCGGCATCGGCCAGCTGCTGAGCCTGTGCGTTTACCTCTTCGTTTACGTCCGTACTGAGCTGCCTGTCCGACTGCGCCGCAGCTGCCTGCGCCCGGATGCCGCACTGGACGGCAAGCTGTATGCCATCGGCGTGCCGGCCATCCTCAATCTGGCCCTGCCCTCTCTGCTGGTCACCTTCCTGAACGGCCTGCTGGCGGGCTTTTCCCAGAGCTACGTGGTGGTGCTTGGCATTTACTACAAGCTGCAGACCTTCCTGTATCTGCCCGCCAACGGCATCGTGCAGGGTATGCGTCCGCTCATTGGCTACAATTACGGTGCCAAACAGCACGCCCGCGTGAAAAAGCTCTACGAACTCACCCTCATCATGAGTGCTGCCATCATGGCTGCGGGCACGGTCATCTGCCTGTTCGCTTCCCGCCCGCTGATGCAGCTGTTCACCTCCAACCCCGAAACCGTCGCCATCGGCCAGACTGCCCTGCGCATCATCTGTCTGGGCTTTGTGGTTTCTGCCGTATCCACCACCTCTTCCGGTGCACTGGAAGGCCTTGGCAAGGGCGCAGAATCGCTGGTCATCTCGCTGTGCCGCTACATCGTATTCATCATGCCGCTGGCCGCTGTGCTGTGCCATTTCCTTGGTGCCAACGGCGTGTGGCATGCATTCTGGATCACCGAAGTGCTGTCCGCCATCGTGGCTTACCCGGTGTACCTCAAGGCAGTTGGAAAGTGCTGAGCCTTCTTGAAAGCGCTGGACGGCGAAGGCCAAGTAAAATAAAATAGTTTCAAGCAGTTGAGGGAGAGTTTGCCAAAAACCCTCCCTCTTTTTTGTGCATTTTATTTGACAGTACGCAAAAACTGCGGTAGAATAAGATGTTTGTTTTCCGGCATTTCGGCTGGAAAAGCGCAATTTAACAGAGGATGTGGGAAAAATATGATCGAGACGATCACGGCCGTCAATCAGGCGGTCAACCAATTCATCTGGGGCGTGCCCGCCATGGTGTGCATCATCGGCGTAGGCCTGCTCCTGAGCGTTCGCACGGGCTTTTTGCAGATCCGCAAATTTCCCTACGCCATCAAGACCACCATCGGACGCATGTTCCGCAAAAAGGATGCTTCCGATGGTGCCATGACCCCCTTTCAGGCGGTGTGCACCGCGCTGGCCGGCACCGTGGGCACCGGCAACATTGCCGGTGTGGCAGGCGCGATTGCCATTGGCGGACCGGGTGCCGTGTTCTGGATGTGGTGTTCTGCCCTGCTGGGCATGTGCACCAAGTTTGCCGAGGTCACGCTGGCGGTGCACTACCGTGAGCGCAGCGAGGCGGGCGAATGGGTAGGCGGCCCCATGTACTACATTAAAAACGGCCTGAGCAAGCATTGGCAGTTTCTTGCTGTGCTGTATTCCCTGTTTGGCGTGCTGACCGTGTTTGGCACCGGCAATGCCACACAGGTAAATACCATCGTTGCCGCCATCGATACCGCTCTGCTGGAATACGGCGTGGTGGGCGGCGGTGCGCTTTCTACCCTGAACCTCGTGGTTGGCATCGCAGTGGCCATGCTGGTGGCCATGGTGCTGCTGGGCGGCATCAAGCGCATTGGCAGCGTGAGCGAAAAGCTGGTGCCCTTTATGGCTCTGTTCTACATCGTGCTGTCCGTGGGCGTTATGGTGCTGAACTTTGAACGCCTGCCCTATGTGTTCGAGTCCATCATTGCGGGTGCGTTCAACCCGGCAGCGTTCACCGGCGGCACCATCGGCAGCCTGTTCGTCAGTATGCAGAAGGGTGTGTCCCGCGGCATTTTCTCCAACGAGGCCGGCCTTGGCACCGGTTCCATTGCCCACGCCTGCGCCGACACCAAAAAGCCGGTCAAGCAGGGCATGTTCGGCATCTTTGAAGTGTTTGCCGATACCATCGTCATCTGCACCCTGACTGCCATGGTCATTCTGTGCAGCGGCACCACCGTGAACTACGGCACCGCAGCCGGTGCAGAGCTGACCATCAGCGGCTTTACCACCACCTACGGCGGCTGGGCTTCCATCTTTACCGCCGTGGCCCTGTGCTGCTTTGCTTTTTCCACCATCATCGGCTGGGGCCTGTATGGTTCCCGGTTCCTGGTGTTCCTGTGCCGCAGCGATAAGGTGGCAAAGCCCTTCTTTCTGGTCTACTCCTTTGTGTCCATTCTGGGCGCAACGATGGATCTGGGCCTGCTGTGGAGCATTGCCGATACCTTCAACGGCCTGATGAGCATTCCGAACCTGCTCGCGTTGCTGCTGCTTTCCGGCACGGTGGTCCGGCTGACCAAAGAATTTTTTGCATCGGAGGGCTGATTGCCCACAACAAAAAGAGGCTGTTGCACTTTCGGCTAAAACGATGTGCAACAGCCTCTTTTGTTATTCGGACAGGTGTACCGGTACCCGCGCCACACAGTGTACCCAGCAATCGCCGTCCTTGCGGGTATAGCAGAACACCTTGCGGAACAAGATATCCCCCGGCACAAGGTTCAGCTGCCGGGCGCGCTCCATCCGGACATGCGAAAAAGCTGTTGCAAGACAGCTCTCCAAAAACATTGTACGAAACCCGGAACTTTTTCAGGGCCAAACGGCGCTAAAAAGGTTCCGGGTCTTTGATTTTTCGCAATTTCCCTGCGCAGGCTGCTATCGCATTTCTTCAACCGCCTCATAATGCCCGTGTCCGGCTCTTTTCAACCCGGACAGTTCATGTTACAATATACATTAGAAATAAAAAATGAATCGAGGGAATGAACCTTGGATTTTTATGGTACCATCGGCCCGGCCTGCGCACAGCCGGCGATCTTGCAGCACATGGTGGAAGCCGGCATGACCGGCATCCGCATGAACCTTTCCCACGGGCCGCTGGCGGCGCACGCCGACTGGCTGGCCATGATCCGCGCAGCCGGCATCCGCCAGCTGCTGATCGACCTGCAGGGGCCAGAGTTGCGCATCGGCACGCTGGCAGAGCCTGTTGCTCTGGTTGAGGGCAGCTCTGTACGCCTTGGCGCAGACGGCGTACCTTGCCCGGCAGCTCTGGTACAGGCGGCTGCGCCGGGCCAGCAGCTTTTGCTGGACGACGGCAAGCTTCTGGTGCAGGTCACACAGGCATTGCCGGAAGCCCTTGTGTGCACCGTGGTGCGCGGCGGCACCCTGCAGAGCCGCAAAAGCATTGCTGCACCGGGCCTTGCGGTGCCCTCGCCTACCCTGACGGAGGAAGACCTGCAGAACCTGAAAATTGCAAAGCAGTGCGGTGTTACCGGTGTGATGCTGCCTTTTGTGCGCGGCAAAACAGATATTCTGGCCCTGCGCCATGCGCTGGAAGAAGCCGGGGCTGCGGATATCCGTATCTTTGCCAAAATTGAAAACATGACCGGTGTGCGTGCCCTGCCGGAATTCATCCACCTTGTAGATGAGATTGTCATTGCCCGGGGCGACCTTGGCAATTCCATGCCGCTGTGGGAGCTGCCCCGCTGCCAGAAGCAGCTTTCCGCCGCCTGCCGGGCTGCAGGCGTGCCCTTTATGGTAGTGACCCAGATGCTGGACAGCATGTGCACCCGCGCCGTGCCCACCCGTGCCGAGGTGAGTGACATTTACAACGCCGTGCTGGACGGCGCGGCCAGCGTGATGCTGACCGGTGAGACTGCTGCCGGACAGCACCCGATGCAGGCTATGGAATATCTGGTGCGCACAGCGCAGACAGCCCTTGCCTGATCTTTGCGGAGTTTTTGCGCAAAAGGAATGGCGCATTGTGTCAGAATACGGTATAATAGACGTAAATATTTCTTGTTCAGAAAGGTTTTTTGCTATGGGAATCGTTGTGCTCGGTGCTGTTTTTGTGGATATCAAAGGCTATCCCCTTTCCGCCTATATTCCCGGCGGACGCAACGCCGGGCGCATTGAGCAGGTACACGGCGGCGTGAGCCGCAATGTGGTGGAGGATATCGCCAATGTAGAGCTGCGCCCTACCTTTGTCAGTCTGGTGGACGACACCGGCATGGGACAGGATGTGATCAACAAGCTGGAGAACCACAAGGTGAACACCAAGTACATCCAGCGCGTGCCGGACGGCATGGGCACTTGGCTGGCCATCTTTGACAACGACGGCGATGTGCATGCAGCCATTTCCAAGCGGCCGGACACCACTCCCCTCACCGGCCTTTTAAAGGAAAAGGGCGACGAGATCTTTGCCGACTGCGATGCCATTGCGCTGGAGCTGGATCTGGAAAAAGATACTGTAAAACAGGTGCTGCACTACGCCAAAAAGTACAACAAAAAGGTTTTTGCGGCCATTTCCAACATGAGTATTGCCATGGAGCGCCGGGATTTCCTGCAGCAGATCGATTGCTTTGTGTGTAACCAGCAGGAAGCCGGGCTGCTGTTCTCCGATGATTACGGCCATCTGGCCCCGGACGAGATGTGCAGGGTTCTGGCCGTCAATGTGCACAGCGCCAACATTCCCAGTATGGTGATCACCATGGGCGGTCAGGGTGCCGTATATGCCCGCGCCAACGGCGAGTGCGGCGTGGTGCCTGCCAAGAAGGTGGATGTGATCGACACCACCGGCGCAGGCGATGCCTTCTTTGCCGGCACCACCATCGGCCTGACCTACGGCAAAACGCTGGCCGAGTCCTGCGAGATCGGCAGCCGGCTGGCCGCATCGGTCATCTGCATCACCGAGAACGTCTGCCCCCGCTTCCGCCCGCTGGAATTCGGGCTGAACATTCCGGTGGTGGATTAAAGTAATATCAGAAAGCCGGGCAGACTGCGGTCTGCCCGGCTTTCTTTTTAGGATTCGGGGAAGAGGTTTATATCATGCTTCCAGCACCTTTTTGCCGGTAACTGGATCAGGGATATCAAGCAACGCCAGAATGATGGCCATGCGGATATACACACCATTGTGCACTTGATCAAAGTAGGCGGCACGCGGGTCGTCATCCACATCCTTTTTGATCTCGTCGATGCGGGGCAGCGGATGCAGCACCGGCATATCCTGCGGTGCCTTCTGCAGCAGCGCTTCGTCCAGCTGGTAGCAGCCTTTCAGGCGCAGGTATTCTTCCTCGTTGAAAAAGCGCTCCTGCTGGATACGAGTCATGTACAGCACATCCAGATGCGGCAGCTCAGCTTCAAGGTCAGCCGTTTCCTTATAAATCTGATGGGTCGGCTCCAGCGATTCATTCTTCACATACTGCGGCAGGCGCAGATCTTCCGGCGAGATAAACACGAACCGGTTGCCCTCAAACTGGCTCAGCGCAGCGGTCAGGGAGTGGACCGTGCGGCCAAACTTGAGGTCGCCGCAGAAGCCGATAGTCAAATGATCCAGCCGCCCCTTGCGCTGGCGGATCGTCATGAGGTCGATCATGGTCTGGCTGGGATGCGCGTGCCCACCGTCGCCTGCATTGATCACCGGCACACGGGCAGAAAGGGATGCCCGCAGCGGTGCGCCCTCTTTGGGGTGGCGCATGGCGATCACATCGGCGTAGTTGCTCACCACGCGGGCGGTGTCCTCCACCGTCTCGCCCTTGCTGGCGGAAGAAAGCTGTGCCCCTGCAAAGCCCAGTATCTTGCCGCCCAGCCGCAGCATGGCCGATTCAAACGAAAGGCGGGTGCGGGTGGAAGGCTCATAGAACAGCGTTGCCAGAATGCGCCCATCGCACAGGTGGGCATAGGGTGCCGGGTCGGCCTCCATCCGGTCGGCAAGATCCAGAAGGGCCAGCTGCTCTTCCAGAGAAAAGCTGTTGGGCTCAATAAAGTGTCTCACAGCCATTCTCCTTTCAGCACGAACTTCTCGCGCTCGGCTCCGGTAGAGACGAACTGGATCTCATGGCCCAGCTGCTTTTCCAGAAATTCCACGTAAGCCTTGGCCTCTTTGGGCAGCTCATCCCAGCTCTTGCAGCCGGAGATATCCTTGTTCCAGCCTGGCAGCATAGTGACCACCGGCTCTACACGGTCAAGGTCGGACAGCGGGTCGAAGCTGGGGACTTGCACGCCATCCAATGTGTAACCGGTGATCACCGGGATCTCTTTCATGCTGCTGAGCACATCCAGCTTCGTCAGGGCGATCTTGTCTGCGCCCTGACAGGTAAGGCCGTAGCGGCTGGCCACACAGTCGAAGGGGCCGACACGGCGCGGACGGCCGGTGGCCGCACCATACTCGCCGCCTGCCTTGCGCAGCTGTTCATTCCAATCCTCGCTCATGGCGTTCTCGGCGGCAAAGGGGCCTGCACCCACGCAGGTGGAGTAGGCTTTCAGCACGCCCACCACATGGTCAAGACGGCAGTTCGGAATGCCTGCGCCCAGCGGCGCATAGGCTGCCAGCGTGTTGGAGCTGGAAGTGAACGGGAAGATGCCATAATCGATATCGCGCATGGCACCCAGCTGGGCTTCCAGCACGATGCGCTTGCCGCTGTCGTGGGCCTGCTGCAAAAATGCACCCACATCACAGATATACGGTGCAAACTGTCCGGCCTGCATCCGGCACCATTCCAGCAGAGCATCGTAGCTCATGGGTTCCTGATGATAGCAGCCGCCCAGCTCCAGATTCTTGGATTCCAGGATCATGTGCAGGCGGTCCTGCACCCGCTTTTCGTCCAGATGCAGCAGATCGCCCAGACGCAGGGTCTTTTTGCGGTATTTGTCGCTGTAGGCGTAGGCAATGCCGCGGCGGGTAGAACCAAAGGCCGCGCCCTTCTGGGCAAGGCGGTCCTCTTCCAAGCCGTCCTGCACCTTGTGCCACGGCATGGAGATGGTGGCCTTATCTGAAAGTTTCAGGTTTTCTGGGCCTACCTTTACGCCGCGCTCCTCAATGGCATCCATTTCTCCGGCCAGATGGTCGAGGTCGATCACCATGCCCGCACCCAGCACACAGACAACGTCCGGGTGCAGGATGCCGGAGGGCAGCAGGTTCAGGATGAACTTGCCCTGCTCCGTTACAACGGTGTGGCCGGCATTGTTGCCGCCCTGATAGCGGGCCACCACATCGGCGTTTTCGGCTAACAGGTCGATGACGCGGCCCTTGCCCTCATCGCCCCAATTGATACCAGTAACTGCTGTAAGCATAACTCTTTATTTACCTTCTTTTTCGCTGTTTACGATGGCCTGCACCTTGGTGGGCAGACCATAGATGCTGATAAAACCGGTAGCATCACTCTGCTTGTAGTCGCCGCCGGCAGCAAAAGTTGCAATGTCCTCACGGTAGAGGGAATACGGAGACCAGACACCGGCGTTGATCATGTTGCCCTTGTACAACTCCAGACGCACCTTACCGGTAACGTTTTCCTGCGTGGAGGTGACGAAGGCGCTCAGAGCTTTGCGCAGGGGGCTGAACCACTGGCCGTCATAGACCAGTTCACCAAATGTGATGGACAGCTCGCGCTTTTTGTGGGCAGTGAGCTTATCCAGCGTCAGAGTTTCCAGCACCTCATGAGCCTTATAGAGGATGGTACCGCCGGGCGTCTCGTACACACCGCGGCTCTTCATGCCCACCAGACGATTCTCCACCACATCGTACAGGCCGATGCCATTGCGGCCGCCGATCTCATTCAGCTTGGCAATGAGGACGGCGGGCTTCATCTTTTCGCCGTTCAGGCTCACCGGCACGCCCTTTTCAAATGCCAGCTCCACGAACTCGGACTTGTCCGGTGCGGTCTTGGGGCTGACACCCAGCTCCAAAAAGCCCGGCTTATCGTACTGCGGCTCGTTGCCCGGGTTCTCAAGGTCAAGGCCCTCATGGCTCAGGTGCCACAGGTTCTTATCCTTGGAGTAGTTGGTCTCGCGGTTGATCTTCAGCGGGATGTGATGTGCCTCGGCATAGTCGATCTCTTCGTCACGGCTCTGGATATCCCACTCACGCCACGGAGTGATGATCTTCAGGTCCGGTGCAAAGTGCATGATGGCCAGTTCAAAGCGCACCTGATCGTTGCCCTTGCCGGTGCTGCCGTGGCACACGGCATCTGCACCCTCAGCGCGGGCGATCTCCACCACACGCTTTGCCAGAATGGGCCGTGCAAAGCTGGTGCCCAGCAGATAGCCCTCGTAATCGGCCCCGGCCTGCATGGTGGGGATGACGTAATCCTCCACAAATTCATCGGTCAGATCTTCTACGTACAGCTTGGAAGCACCGCTTGCCTTGGCGCGCTCTTCCAGACCTTCCAGCTCGCCCTTCTGGCCCACATTGCCGCACACTGCAATGACCTCGCAGTTGTTGTAATGCTCTTTCAGCCATGGGATGATAATGGAAGTATCCAGACCGCCGGAATAGGCCAGCACGACCTTTTTGATCTCAGACATAAGAACAGCCTCCGTTCAAACCACTTCATACTTTTGAATTCCCTCTTGCAATTTTTGATTGCGGTGTTATTATACTAGCAAGCAGAGAATGTGTAAAAAGTATCCTGCACATGGTCACGATACAAAATTGACATGAAAGAGGGCACGCCGCTATGTATGTGGACTGGGAATATTACAAAATCTTTTATTATGTCGCGAAATATCAGAATTTCACCAAAGCCGCGCGGGTGCTGGGCAACAACCAGCCCAACATCACCCACTCGATGAACCGGCTGGAAAGCCAGCTGAATTGCGTACTGTTCATCCGCTCCAACCGCGGCGTTACCCTTACCCCGGAGGGTGAACTGCTTTACTCCCGCATTGCATCTGCGGCGGTGCAGATCCAGGATGCAGAAGAAGAGCTGAGCGCCAGCGCCACGCTGGAACACGGTGCGATCAGCATCAGCGCTACCGAAACTGCGCTGAACATCTACCTTGCAGAAAAGCTGCGCGCCTTCCACACGGACTATCCCGGCATCCGCCTGCGCATCTCCAACCACTCCACGCCGCAGGCTTTGCAGGCCGTGAAAAACGGCGAGGTGGATTTTGCCGTCATCACCACCCCTGCCGAAGTGGAAAGCGGCCTGAAAATGGTGGAGTTGAAGCCCTTTTATGAGGTGCTTGTGGGCGGCAGGACCTTTACTGCCCTTGCCAGCCAGAACCTTTCACTGAAGGAGCTGAACAATTATCCGCTGATCTCCCTGAGCGACGAAAGCATGACCCGCGCCTTTTACCGGCAGTTCTTTCTGGATCACGGTGCGGTGTTGAAGCCGGATACCGAGGCTGCCACCACCGACCAGATGCTGACCCTTGTCAAAAGTGAGCTGGGCATTGCGTTCCTGCCCCAGTCCATGGCACAGGATGCACTGGCCCGCGGTGAGATCGTGCAGCTGCATCTGCAGGAGATCATCCCTCAGCGCTCCATCTGCCTTGTGTACGACCATCACCGCCCGCTGAACACGGCAGCCCGCAAGTTCCAGCAGATGCTGACCAAGGCGGCCCCCAAACGCCCGGAACACAGATAACTGTTGGGCCTTTCCCTGCAAACTGATCTATACGGGACTGTTGCAAAATAGCTCTCTGAAAAAACAATGCACAAAACCCGGAACCTTTTCACAGCCAAAACGGCTTAAAAAAGGCTCCGGGTTTTTGATTTTGTGCTATTTCTTTGTGCAAGTTGCTATCGCATTTTTATTTTGCAACAGTCCCCTGTTTTATTTTTACTTTTCCTGGATCTGTTTGCCGGTGAGGTGCTCAATGGTGATCTCGTAAAGCTGCACGGCCTTGATGTACAGCGCAATTTCCTTTTCCACCTCTTCCTTGCCGGGGTAATACTTCATGCCAAGCTCCCGCACGCGGGCCTCGGTAGCAGCGGCATCGTCGATCAGATGGCAGCGGCCAAACACCACGGTGCTCTGCACATAAGGTGCCCAGTCGCCCGGCTCAAAGTGTTCGTTGCCGTAAACGGTAAAGCATACCTTATCATTCTGTTTCAGCGCGTCCACCTTCTGGCCGGACTTTGCACCGTGGAAGTAGATTTTGTCGTGCTCCTGATCGTAGTAATAATTTACCGGGATCGCAAAGGGATAGCCGTTGTCGCCGTTCACTGCCAGCACGCCCCGCCGGGACTGCTGCAGCAGGTGCTTTGCAGCTTCTTCCGGGATGGCGCGGCTGGCTCTTCTCATGGGTCTGAACATTTTTGTTTCCTCCATGTATCGCAGGTTTGCGGTGCGCACTCATGCACCCTTGATAATGCGGATGAGGGTCTTATCCAGCTGGATGGTGCGGTTCCACGGGTTCAGGATGATGCCGCTGATCTCCGGCACGGCAAGCGCTGCATCAAACAGCTTGTCCATATCCACAAGAAAGGTGGACTGCACCGGCTCGGCTCCCTTCATTTCCTCGTCAAAGCTGGTGAATGCATACCACCAGCTTGCGCCATCGGCCGTCCGGATGGCCCGCAGCTGCATCTGTTCACTGCCCAGATTGGGCTCCACCGCCACGACAAGCTGGCCATGCTCCTTTATGCGCCGCCGGATCACGGTAAGGGTGTGGGCCAGCTGTTCCTGTGTGGGCTCCTGCTGCAGGGCGGCTACCGCCTGCTCGATCTTTTCGTTGCCGTTCAGGCCCTTGTCTCTGGGTTGATTCATTGAAGTTGGTTCCTTTCTATTGCATTTTGGCAGAGGGAATAAGCGCAGTTCATCACAGCAGCAGATCGAACAGACCGATCATTACCGGCATAGACACAATGGAAAGCAGAGTGGTCAGCACATACAGCGCGCTGGAATGCGCCGCATCGCGGTCATAGAGCTGAGCCATGGAGGTAACAGTAGCACAGGCAGGGGTGATGGCGGCAAGGTAGACCGTCATCAGGATGTTCTTGCCGTCGGCCACCCAGCTGGATGCATGGCAGACCCACAGCAGCACCAGAACCACCAGCGGGCATACCACCAGACGCAGCACTGTGGGCAGATAGTTGCGGCGGGTGCAGAACACCTCCCGCAGCGGCTTTTCTGCAATGGCCATACCGGCCAGCAGCATGCCCATCGGTCCCATCATGTTGCCCACTGTGCTCATGGTATTCTGCAGCGGTGCAGGCAGCACCACACGGAACCAGTACAGCAGTGCACCGGCTGCAATGGCGATCATGTTGATATTGGTGAGCACCTTTTTCCAGTCCAGCGCACTGCTGCCCTGCAAAAGGGAACTGGCGTGGGTCCACAGCAGCACCAGCTGCACAATGATGAATGCGCAGGAGTAAATGACATACGCATCGCCCATCAGAGCCTTGACCAACGGGATCACCAGTGCAGCGGCGTTGCTGTAGATCACATTCACCTGTTCCACGGCATCCAGCTTGAGCGGGCGGCTCAACAGGGCGCTGAGCACCAGCAGCACTACATGGATAGCCGCCGCAATCGCCATGGAGTACAAAAGTCCCTTGCGGATCTCCGGCGTATCGTCGATCTGGAATGCGTTGATGATCACGCAGGGCGTGACCAGATACACCATGACCACCGAGAGCACCCGGCTGTCGCTGGCCTTCAGCAGCCCTGCTTTGACCACAGCATAGCCCATGATCAGGATCAGGAACAGCTGTGCGATTTGCTGGGCCAAAAGAATGCTAATCTGCATTGTTCTTCCTCTTTTCCGTCTTGTGTTGTAAAAGCCCAAAAGGAGAGCCGCCTTCCGCAAGGCAGCTCTCCCCTTTTTCTGATTTTATTTGCCGCTCGTCAGCCGCGCCACATGCAACGCCAGATAAGCGGTTTCCTCGTTGGGCAAAAACACGCCGTACTTGCGCAGCACAAAGGTGCGTATTTTTTCCGCGCAGGTCACCGCTGCCGGATAATTCTGCTGCATCTGCTGGAACAAAAAGTCGTCCTCGCTGTCCATCAGTTTGCCGGAGAAGAACCGCTCGGCAAAATACTGCAGGTGGCTCACGAACCGCGCATAGTGGATGCTCTCGGTGCTCACCGGGCAGTGCATACTGTAGGTGACAATGTTGGACAGCTCACCGATCAGCTGCGCTGCCCGCATGGCATCGTAGCCGGCCTGCGGGTCCTGCCGGGCGTTGACGATATGGAAGGCGATGTTGCCCGCCTCTTCGTCCGGCAGCTCGATGCCAAGCTTTGCCTTTACCTTCTGCAGTCCGCGCTGGCCCACCGCGTACTCCTTGGGATAAAAATGCTTGATTTCCCAGAAGATGCGGTTGGTCACCACAAGACCCTTTTGCTGGCGCTCCACTGCAAAATGCAGGTGGTCGGTCAGCAGCAGATAGATATGCGCCGAAAGCTTGACTCCCAGCGACTGCTCTGCGTCGTCCACAATGTCCTGCGTCAGTTCCAGATAGGATGCCGGAATGCTGGAAAACAGCTCCAGCATAGGCTGTGCGTCCGGGTTGGACAATGGAAGGAACACGCGGTCTGAGGGCTGCCGTTCAATGGGCTCGCCCGCCTTGCGGCCATAGCCGATGCCCTTGCCCAGCAGAATGGATTCCTCGCCGCTGTCATCCTGCACCAGCACAACACTGCTGTTCAGCACCTTCTGAATGTGCATCGGTCCCTCCTCCTTCCGTTGAAACCTTAAGACTGCCGCTTAGTCCAGATCTTCGCCGTTGGAAGCAATGACCTTCTTGTACCAGTAGAAGCTGTCCTTACGGCTGCGGGCCAGAGTACCGTTGCCCAGATCATCCTGATCCACATAGATAAAGCCATAGCGTTTGGACATCTGGTTGGTGGATGCAGAGATCAGGTCGATGGGTGCCCATGTGGTGTAGCCCCACATCTCAACACCCTCATCGATGGCCTTGCCCATTTCGCTGATGTGCTGGCGGAAGTACTCTACACGGTAGGGGTCGTGGATGGAGCCGTCGGCCTCCACCACGTCCTTGGCACCCATGCCGTTCTCCACCACCATCAGCGGCTTGCGGTAACGGTCGTACAGCTCGATCAGGCTGTAGCGCAGGCCCTTGGGGTCGATCTGCCAGCCCCAGTCGGTGGAGGGCAGATACGGGTTCTTGACACCCAGCACGGTGTTGCCGGGGGTACGCTCTGCGTTCGGATCCACAGACTCGGTCATGGTCATATAGTAGCTGCAGGAAACAAAGTCCACACAGCCTGCCTTCAGGGTGGCGGCATCCTCGGGCAGCATTTCCACATGGATGCCCTTGCGCTCGAACATCTTGAGGATCAGGCGGGGGTACTCGCCCCAGACATGCACATCGGCATAGAACAGGTTTTCCAGATTCTTTGCCTGAGTAGCCAGCTCATCATCGGGTGCGCAGGTGCGGGCATAGGTGGTGAGCTTGGTCAGCATGCAGCCCACCTTGCTGCCGGGGATGATCTCGTGGCAGTCCTTTACTACCATAGCGCTGGCCACCAGCTGGTGGTGCAGGGCCTGATAGCAGGTCTCCAGCATCTTATCCTCGGGCACGCGGCTGGGGATGATGCCGGCGGTGGTGAAGGGGTGACGGATCACGCTGTCCACCTCGTTGAAGGTGAGCCAGTACTTGACCTGATCCTTGTAGCGCTCAAAGCACGCATGGCAGAACTTTGCAAAGCAGTCGATCACGCGGCGATCCACCCAGCCATTGTACTTGGTGGCCAGTGCCAGCGGCATTTCGTAGTGGCTCAGCGTGACCAGCGGCTCGATGCCGTTCTTGTGCATCTCAGCGAACAGGTCGCTGTAGAACTGCAGGCCCTTTTCGTTCGGCTCTGCTTCCTCGCCGGTGGGGAAGATGCGGGTCCATGCAATGGAAACGCGCAGCATGGTAAAGCCCATCTCGGCAAACAGCTTCAGGTCTTCTTTGTAATGATGGTAGAAGTCGATGCCGCGGCGCTTGGGATAATAGGTATCATCCGGGTCGGCCATGGCGGCAGCAATGTGTGCGTCGTCCATGGCAACATGGGACTTGTAATCCTTCACGTCGGTGTTGGGCTTGTAGGTGGCAACATCGGCCACGCTGGGGCCTTTGCCATCCACGTTCCATGCGCCCTCTACCTGGTTCGCGGCAACAGCGCCGCCCCAGAAAAAGCCTTTGGGGAAACTCATTTATTTGCCTCCAGTTTCAGCAGTGCGGCACCGGGCACCACAGCGCCCTCGGCCACAGTCTTGATGGTGAACTCATCGGCGTTGGTCACGACGATGGGGGTAGTTACATCATAACCGTCTGCTTTGATTCCGTCAAGGTCAAACTTCATCAGCAGCTGGCCCTTCTTGACAGTCTCGCCGTCCTTGACCTGCGGGTCAAAGCCCTTGCCATCGCGCTTGACGGTGTCCATGCCGATGTGCATGAGCAGTTCAGCACCGGCAGCGGTCTTCATGGAAATAGCGTGCTTGGTGCCGAACACGGACTCGATCACGCCGTCAGCGGGAGCGTACAGCTCACCCTTCTCGGGCACCACGGCAATGCCGTCGCCCAGGATCTTCTGGGAGAAAACTTCATCCTTGACCTCTTCCAGAGCAATGGCCTTGCCCTGCAGGGGGCTGCTGATGATGGAATCCGCAGCTGCTGCGTCTGCAGCAGTCTCGGGAGCGGGTGCAGCGGTCTCATCCTCTGCGGGGGTCTCGTCCTTGTACAGGAAGAAGGACAGTGCGAAGGAGACCACAACAGAGATCACCAGACCGACGGCAGCCCACAGAATGTTCTTGGAGTTATCCGGGTCAACGAACATGGCCATGCCAGCCAGACCGGGGCCCATGGCAACGAATGCCTTGACCTTCATCAGGCCAACGAACAGACCACCGATGAAGCTGGAGGCCACAACAGACATCATCACCTTCTTGTGCTGCAGGGTAACGCCGTACAGAGCAGGCTCTGTGATGCCGAACAGGCCGGAGATGCCAGCGGAAATTGCGGTAGCGCGCAGGTTTTCGTCCTTGGTCTTCAGAGCAACACCCAGGCAGGCACCGCCCTCGGAAATGTTGTGTGCCAGAGAAGCGGGCATGTACAGCATTTCAAAACCGGGGTCGGAAATAGAAGCAACTGCATAGGGGACCAGAGCCTTGTGCATGCCCATGGAGATCATGAAGGGCAGCACAGCAGCCAGCAGAGCAACGGCCAGCCAGCCCAGCGTGTTGTACAGAGCCAGGATCACGGTGGTCAGCAGTGCACCGATGTTGTAGCCCAGAGGTCCGAGGACGACCAGCGCCACAGGGAAGCCGATGCCGAAGCACAGCATGGGCACAAAGAACACGCGGATGGCCTTGGGGCACCACTTGTTGGCCCACTTTTCAATAAAGGACATGAAAATGACGGTCAGGATGGCCGGGAATACCTGTCCGCCATAAGCGATGTTCTGCAGCTTGATGCCGAGGAAGTAAGCACCGCCCTCGGTAGCCAGCAGAGCGGAAACGCTGGGGTGGATCATGGCAGCAGCCAGAGCCACAGACACCAGCTTGTTGCAGTTGAACTTGGTTGCAGTGGTGAAGGCGACCATGACGGGCAGGTAGTACAGAGCTGCATCTGCCACGCCGACAAACACCTTATAGGCGATATCTCCGCTGCTCATCAGGCCCAGAGTGCTCAGCAGCACCATCAGAGCCTTCAGAACGCCTGCACCTGCAATGGCGGGGACCAGCGGCTGGAAGATGCCGACCATGTAGTCCAGAATAATGCCGCCGATCTCTTTTTTGCCCTTGGGGGCAGCGGGAGCTGCAGCCTGACCTGCGTTGAAGGTGCCCAGCTTGAGCAGCTCATCGTACACTTCGATGACATCGTTGCCGATGACCACCTGACACTGCGGGCCGCTGGAAATAACGCCCATAACACCGGCAGTCTTTTTCAGGGCTGCAGCATCCACCTTGGAGGTGTCTGCCAGAGTGAAGCGCAGGCGGGTGGAGCAGTGCTCGACCTGCACAACGTTCTTCTCGCCGCCAACCAGACGCAGCACGTCGGAGGCAGTCTGCTTGTAGTTCTTCATTTTGTTCTCCTTTATCTTGTGTGTGGTGGCATTTTCCTGCCGCCCGGCCGAAGCGGACAAAAGAAAAAAGACCCAACAGAATGACCCCGTGTACAATTTCTCCCGGAATCATAGTATCTGGCTACAATTCACCCAAAAGAAAAGGTATTCGTCATTCCATCAGATCCTGCCTGCATTACCAGTAACATGTCCAACTGGATATTGTGGTATTAGTATATCAATCCTCTTTTCGTTTTTCAATATGACTTTTTCACAAAATAACTCTTAAAAAATTATGAAGTTCGTATATTCATTTGTTTTTTCACATAGCTGTCGGTGTGTGCTCGTGTACTCCTTTCACCGCCTGCACTGATGCCGGCCGCACATCTTGCGCACCGCGCCGCCGCTCGTTATAATAAGTGTAACGATCTGTTTATTACTTTTTACATACAGGAGGTACAATCCATGCGCATTGCTTACGAGACGATGCTGGCCGAATTTGAGCGGGTCCTGGCCAAATACGGTTTCAGTCCAGAGCGTGCCCACGAAGCAGCCGAGATCTTTGCCCAGAACAGTCTGGCCGGCGTGTTCAGCCACGGGTTGAACCGCTTCCCCCGCGTGGTGGAATACCTGCGCAAGGGCGAGATTGATCCCGCCGCTGAGGCCGAGTGCATTGCCAGCTTTGGTGCCATGGAGCGCTGGGATGGCAAGCGCGGCTTTGGCCCTCTGAACGCCAAGCACGCCATGGACCGTGCCGTAGAGCTGGCACATCAGTTCGGTATTGGCATGGTGGCGCTGGGCAACAACAACCACTGGATGCGCGGCGGCACCTACGGCTGGCAGGCCGCAGACGCGGGCTGCATCGGCATCTGCTGGTCCAACACCTGCCCCAACATGCCTGCATGGGGCGCAAAGGACAACCACATCGGCAACAACCCGCTCATTCTGGCCGTGCCGCGCTCGAACGGGGAGCACATCATGGTGGATTGTGCCCTGAGCCAGTTCAGCTACGGCAAGCTGGAAACGATGCGTCTGGCCGGCAAACAGCTGCCTGTGGTAGGCGGCTACGATGCAGACGGCAGCCTGACCACCGACCCCGCTGCCATTGAAGAGACCCGCCGCATGATCCCCATTGGCTACTGGAAGGGCAGCGGTCTTTCCATCCTGCTGGATATGATCGGTACTATCCTGACGGGCGCAAACTCGGTGGCAACGATCGGCACCTTTGGCGATGAAGTGGGCCTGACCCAGATCATGATCGCCATTGATCCGGCAAAGTTCCAGTCCGCCGACCTCACCGATGCCGTCATTGATGCCATTGCCGCCGATGTGGCATCCAGTGAGCCTGCAGAGCCGGGCCGTGAGGTGCGCTGCCCCGGCATGGGCGAGCACCGCAGCCGCAAGGAGAACATGGAGCTTGGCATCCCGGTAGCCGAGGAAAAGTGGGCCGAAGTGCTGGCGATGTGATGTAATGTTAAAAGGGGTGTCTCTCCGGCAGACAGAGAGACACCCCTTTTCTTTTTATCTGTGGTTTTCCGCAAATATCCGGCCCAGCTGGGACAGGATATCATGCGGCAGCATTCCGTACTCGCCAAGCGCAGCAGCGGCACGGTCGGCAGCGGCACCGTGCAGATACACCGCGCAGGCCGCAGCTTCGTATGCAGGCAGGCCGCAGGCCAGCAGGGCCGCCGTCATACCGGCCAGCACATCTCCGCTGCCGCCCCGGGCAAGGCCGGGGTTTCCGGTAGGGTTTGTGCACACACGGCCATCTGGTGCAGCTACAACGGTGTGGGAACCTTTGAGCACCACCACGACGTTCCATTTTTCTGCATACTGCCGGGCAATTTTCTCACGGTCGGCGCTGATCTCTGTCACGGAAAGCCCGGCGAGCCGGGCCATTTCACCGGGATGCGGGGTCACGATCAGCTCTCCCGCCGGGTGTGGCAGCGTTTTGCCCTCGGCCAGCAGCTGCGCGGCGGCGTTCAGTCCGTCCGCATCCAACACCGCGCTGCCTGCAAAGCCGGGCAGCAGCTTCTGCACCAGCATGCGTGTTTCGGCCGCGCGGCCTGTGCTCTGGGCTGTGCTGCCAAGGCCCGGGCCCAGCAGCAGCACCGTCGCCTTCTGGCGCTGGAGCTGTGGAATGCTCTCCGGCGAGATGCCGCCTTCGGCCCCCGCCACGCAGGGACACAGGCAGCATTCCGGCAGGCGGGCCACCGCAGCTGCCAATACCGGCTCCACGCTGGCCAGCGTCACAATGCCCGCACCGGTGCGCAGCGCACCCTCGGCAGCCAGCAGGGCCGCACCTCGGTAATATGCGCTGCCTGCCACAGCCAACACGGTGCCAAAGCTGCCCTTGTGGCTGTCGCGCGGGCGCGGCGGGATGCTGTGCCAGACAAATTCGGATGTGATCTCGGTTGACATTTTATGCTTCCCCCTGCACCAGTTTGCGGATCTGCTTTTCCACGTTCTGCACTTCCTCATGGAACATGCGGGCGGAGACGCGCAGCGCGCCGTGGCCCAGAATGATGATCTGCTCCATGCCGTCGGAAGTAGCCACACGCACCCGCCGCCCCTTGCCGATCTCATGAGTAACATGCTCGATGAACATGTCTGCCGTTTCCGCTTCCTTCGTGTAGACCACATGGATATTGTGGTACTGCTCAATGCTGCCGGGGCTGCCCGGCACACGATAGGCATCGAATACAAGAATAAGATTGCACTTCTGGTAGCCCTGATAGTTGCACAGAATATCCATCAGCTTGTGACGGGCCGCTTCCAGACTGTCCTTTGCAAGGGCGTTCAGCTCATCCCACGCAAAGATGATATTGTAGCCGTCCACCAGCAGATATTCGGGCAGGATTTCCCACTGCTGGGCATCAAAATCCGGGCGTTCCCGCTTTTGCACCGGGTGGAATGCTGCCAGCGGGTCCCGTTTGATGGGGCCATAGGTGCGCTCGAAGATTTTGAGCAGCTCGGCATCCTCTTCCAGTGTCGCGCGGTAAGCCGCTGTCCGGCGCTGGGGCACGGCCTGCGTCTCCTTCTCCGGGCTTTTGCTTTTGCCCCAGCCGCTGTCCACATGCATGTGGCTGCGCACCTGATCCCAAGGCACCACAAAGCCCGCGCCATGGGCACAGAACACCGAATCTGCCGGGTTGTCAAGGTCGTGCTCCGGCTCGTAGCCCACAGCTTCAATGATCTCCGCCGCATTGTGGCAGGGCCGGTAGCCGTCCAGCATCAGGGTCAGGTGTCCCCGGCCCCGGGTATAGCCCACCACCTCCATGGGGTAGCTGCGCATGGTGGCCACCGGTGCAAAACCGGTGAGCACAGCAGCCTCTTCCCCGCTCTCTGGCGGGTCAAAGCTGCCCTCCATGCGCTGGATATCGGTCATGGCACGGCCAAGGTTTTCCACCGGCACTTCCAGCCGAAAGGCATACCATGGCTCCAGCAGCTGGCTTTTGGCCAGCATCAGGCCCTGCCGCACCGCGCGATAGGTGGCCTGCCGGAAATCTCCGCCCTCCGTGTGTTTAAGATGGGCGCGGCCCGCAATGAGGGTGATCTTCACGTCCGTCAGCGGTGCACCGGTCAGCACGCCAAGGTGCTGCTTTTCTTCCAGATGGGTCAGCACAAGGCGCTGCCAGTTCTTGTCCAGCACTTCTTCCCGGCAGTCGGCGGCAAACTGCATCCCGCTGCCGCGGGGCAGGGGCTCCAGCTTGACATGCACCTCCGCATAGTGGCGCAGCGGCTCGTAGTGGCCCACGCCCTCCATAGGCTCCGTGATGGTCTCCTTGTACAGAATGCCGCCGGGGCCGAACTCCACGTTCAGGCCAAAGCGCTCTGCCAGCAAACTGCGCAGCACTTCCAGCTGCACCTCGCCCATGAGCTGCACATGGATCTCGCCCAAAGTCTCGTTCCATACCACATGGAGCTGCGGCTCCTCTTCTTCCAGCCGGTGCAGCTTGCCCAGTGCCGCGTGCACATCAGCCCCCTCCGGCAGCAGCACCTGATAGCTCAGCACCGGTTCCAGAACCGGCACATCGCTGTCGCGTTCCGCGCCAAGGCCCTCGCCCGGGCGCGCCTTGGTCAGGCCGGTGACGGCGCACACCTGCCCCGGGCCGATGGCTTCCGCCAGCGTATACTTTACGCCGGAGTACAGCCGCAGCTGGTTTGCCTTTTCCTCCCACGGCTCACCATCTGCTTCGCCGGAGAGCTGGGCCTTTACCTTCAGTTCGCCGCCAGTCACGCGCAGCCATGTCAGGCGCGTGCCCTGCTCATCCTGCGACACCTTGAACACCTTGGCACCAAAGGCATCCAGCGCGGGAGCCGGACGGGTATAGCGGTCGATCCCGTCCAGCAGAGCATCCACGCTTTCCAGTACATCGTTTTCGGTACGCCGCAGCGCCGAACCGAACCAGCACGGGAACACATGCCGGCGTGCAACAGCCGGGATGAGGTCCACATCGGTCAGCTGCCCGGCATCCAGCATCCGGTCCATCAGGTTTTCGTCACACAGGGCCAGTGCTTCGTCCCGGTCGGCCTGCGGCGCATCAAAGGCCACAAAGCCCTCGCCCAGACGGTGGTTCAGCTGGGCAAGCAGCTCTTCCCTGCTCTTGCCGGGCAGGTCCATCTTGTTCACGAACACAAAGGTGGGCACATGGTAGCGCCGCAGCAGCCGCCAGAGCGTCTCGGTGTGGCTCTGCACGCCGTCGGTGCCGCTTACCACCAGCACAGCATAGTCCAGCACCTGCAGGGTGCGCTCTGTCTCGGTGGAAAAATCCACATGTCCGGGGGTGTCCAGCAATGTGATATCCGTATTGCCCGCCGTCAACAGGGCCTGCTTGGAAAAGATGGTGATGCCGCGCGCTTTTTCAAGCGTGTCGGTATCCAGAAAGGCATCCTTGTGATCCACGCGGCCCAGCTTGCGGATCGCGCCGGAGCGGTAGAGCATGGCTTCCGAAAGGGTGGTCTTGCCGGAGTCCACATGGGCAAGGATGCCCAGAACGATTTGTTTATGCGTTGTTTCCATCCGCTTCTCCTACAATCAAAAATTCATTTTTATTGTAGCACGGATGGGGAAAAAAGAAAAGTTTTTGATTTAGAATGGGTTCGAAACCCAAAAACGCAATTTATCTTATCGGCTTTTCGCGTGAAAAAACAGCTCTGGAAAATCCGCAGATTTTCCAGAGCTGTAAATATAAGAATAACAATTCCGCTATTCATAGCCAAAGCGAACGCGTCGGCTATTTTAATGGTCAGTTACTCCACGATGATGCTCTTGCCGGTCATTTCAGCAGGCACGGGCAGACCGATATACGGCAGCATGGTGGGAGCGATATCAGCAAGGCAGCCGCCCTCACGCAGCTTCACATCGCCGCAGCCAACAGCCACAAAGGGCACCACGTTGGTGGTGTGTGCGGTGAAGGGGGTGCCGTCCGGGTTCATCATCTTCTCGGCGTTGCCGTGGTCGGCGGTGATGAAGGCGCAGCCGCCGGCCTTCAGCACAGCGGACACCACCTGATCCACAGCGGTATCCACGGCCTCAACGGCCTTGACCGCAGCATCGAACACGCCGGTGTGGCCGACCATATCACAGTTTGCGAAGTTCAGGATCACCACATCGTACTTGCCGCTCTCGATGCGCTTGACGCACTCGGCAGCAACCTCGGGGGCGCTCATCTCGGGCTTCAGGTCATAGGTGGCGACCTTCGGGCTGGGGATCACGCAGCGGTCCTCGCCCTCGTAGGGAGCCTCCACGCCGCCGTTGAAGAAGAAGGTGACATGAGCGTACTTCTCGGTCTCGGCAATGCGCAGCTGAGTCTTGCCATTCTCGGACAGGTACTGGCCCAGAACGTTCTTCAGCTCCACAGGCGGATAGGCGACCTCGCAGTTGGGCATGGTGGCATCGTATTCAGCCATGCAGACATAGTTCACCTGCTTGCGGCCGCCGCGGCGCTCAAAGCCGGTGAACGCATCGTCGCAGAAGATACGGGTCATCTGGCGGGCACGGTCGGGACGGAAGTTCATGAAGATCACAGTGTCGCCGTCCTGCACGCGGCCACCCTCACATGTGACGCAGGGCAGAACGAACTCATCAGTCTTGTCTGCTGCATAGGATGCCTCGATGGCCTCGGCAGCGTTGGCGGCATGATTGCCCTCGCCGTAGACAAAGGCAGCATATGCCTTTTCTTCACGATCCCAGTTGTTATCGCGATCCATGGCGTAGTAACGGCCGGAGACGCTGGCGATCTTGCCGATGCCCAGCTCGTCCAGCTTGGCCTGCAGGTCGGCCAGGAAGCCCTTGCCGGAGTGCGGGTCAGTATCACGGCCATCGGTGATGCAGTGCAGGTAAACGTTCTTTGCACCCAGATGTTTTGCCATTTCCAGTACGCCGAACCAGTGGTCTGCGTGGCTATGCACACCGCCGGTGCCCACCAGACCCATCAGATGGATGGCCTTGCCGGCATCGATGGCAGCCTTCATGTTCTTGACCAGAACCGGGTTCTGGAGCATCTCGCCGTCCTTGATGGACTTGGTAATGAGGGTGAGCTGCTGGTACACGATGCGGCCAGCGCCCATGTTGGTGTGGCCAACCTCAGAGTTGCCCATCTGGCCCTCGGGCAGACCGACGGCCATACCGGAAGCGTCGATGGTGGTCATGGGATATTTTGCCATCAGAGCATCGAGGTGGGGTTTCTTTGCGGCGACCACGGCGTTGCCGAAGGTCTCCTCCGGCACCCAGCCGAAGCCATCCATGATGCACAGAAGAACAGGTTTCTTTGCCATAAAATTGAATCTCCTTTGAATTTAACAAATCAGCGCCCGGCACAGCGCTGGAAATGCGGCGCAGCCGGGCGCTGAAACAGCTGATTTAAACCGTCGATCAGCCCTGGGTGGCTGCATTGACGATCACTGCAAAGTCGGGAGCCTTCAGGGATGCGCCGCCGATCAGGCCGCCGTCCACATCCTTTTTGCTCAGCAGCTCCTCGCAGTTCTTGGCGTTCATACTGCCGCCGTACTGGACAGTGGTAGCCTCGGCAACTGCCTCGCCGTACACCTCGCCGATCACCTTGCGGATCTGGCCGCAGACTTCCTCAGCCTGATCGGCGGTAGCGGTCTTGCCGGTGCCGATGGCCCACACAGGCTCATAGGCGATCACGCACTTCCGCAGCTTCTCCGCGGGCACGCCGGCCAGGGCGGACTTGACCTGCAGCGCGATCAGCTCCATGGTGATGCCCAGCTCCCGCTGCTCCAGCGTCTCACCCACGCAGATGATGGGGTGCAGACCCGCCTCCAGCGCGGAGAGCACCTTGCGGTTGACGGTGAGATCCGTCTCGCCGAAATACTGGCGGCGCTCAGAGTGACCGATGATGACGTACTTTACGCCCAGGTCCTTCAGCATATCGGCGGAGACTTCGCCGGTGTACGCGCCGTTCTTCTCATAAAACACATTCTGTGCGCCCACGGACACGCGGGCATCCTTGAAGCCCTTGATGGCGGCGGCGATATCTACGGAGGGCACGCACACCACAATGTCGCACCATTTGGCCTTGGGCAGCAGGGCCTTCAGTTCCTCGGCAAACTTCTTCGTCTCGCTGGCGGTCTTGTTCATCTTCCAGTTGCCGGCGATAATGGTCTTGCGATATCTGCGATTCATAACAAACTAACTCCTCGTCTTTTACTTTTATATAGAAATGGGGATATGCACACAAAATAAAACGGTTTTCGCCAAAGCCTGCGCGGCCGATCCGCTCCGCTGGCCGCGGCGAAGCTGCCGGACCTTACTTGTCCAGCAGGCAGGCCACGCCGGGCAGCTCCTTGCCCTCCAGGAACTCCAGCGACGCGCCGCCGCCGGTGCTGATGTGG
>ERZ834722.253-NODE-253-length-57497-cov-4.989764_pt1 | contig 57497 bp, 41 predicted proteins | sample MGYA00519576_ERZ834722 | MGnify/ENA primary metagenome ERZ834722 (study PRJEB31850, sample SAMEA3708759) | human gut metagenome | biome: human gut; feature: human-associated habitat; material: faeces | place: China | collected 2014 ...
CGGCCCTGCCGGGGCGCGAGGCATAGGGACTACCCACACGAACTCACGAAGGCTCTAAAATAGGCTCCCTATCGATACTAAATATCGTTAGAGAGCCAAAATGACCTAAATTATATGTGACTAGCTTGGCAACAGTACTCATATTTGGCATTTTTTGCACACGGCGTGTCACGGGAGTATATATCTAACCCCCTAATCAGCCAAAAATGCCTAGTTCAATGCGCGCTCCGCCGCCTCGATCACGTGTTTGGCGAGAATCGCCGTCGTCACTGCGCCCACGCCGCCCGGCACGGGCGTGATGGCGCCAACAATCGGCTCCGCAGCATCAAAATCGACGTCGCCGACCAGCTTGCCGGCGGCCTCGTCCCAGTTAATACCCACGTCGATGATCGTCTGGCCCTCGCGAACCGCATCCGCGCCAATCGTACGCGCACGCCCAACCGCGGCAACAACAATGTCGGCAGAACGGCACTCGGCAGCAAGGTCGCGCGTATGCGTATGGCACATCGTCACTGTGGCATTGCGAGCCGTAAGCATGGCGGCAACGGGACGGCCAATCACCAGCGATCGACCGACCGCCGCAACCTTGGTACCATCCAGCTCAACGCCGTAATGGTCCAGCAACGCCAACACGGCCTCAGCCGTGCAAGGAGCAAAGCCCACTCCACGACCCGAAAGCGTGGTAAGCAGCGAGGCCGGCGTCATGGAGTCAACATCCTTGGCGGGATCGAGCGCCGCGGCAACTGCATCCTCGTCAAGACCGGCAGACAGCGGGCGAAACATCAGACAACCGTGAACAGTGGGGTCGGCATTGATGTCCTTAATAGCCGCCAGCAGCTCATCCTGCGAAACATCGGCAGGCAGCAATACGCGACGAGCTTCGATGCCCACCTTTTCGCAGCGCTTGAGTGCACCACGCTCGTAGGACAGGTCGTCCTCGCGCTCGCCCACGCGAACGATGGCCAGCGTCGGCACAACGCCGCGCTCGCGCAGGGCGGCGCAGCGAGCGACGAGCTCCTCGGTCAAAGCACGGGCAACGGGGGCCCCTTTAAGCAGCTCGGCCATGGCTATCCCCTCTTCCTGGCGGCATCTGCGGCACGGCGCGCCAGTGCATCGGCGCGCGGTAGCCACGTATCGAGCAGCTCATCGCACGCCGCCTCGAGCTCCTCGGCGCGGGCACGATCCTTCATAGACGTGGTGTTGGCGAAGAGCGTCAGGCTTGCGCCCTGCATGGCGGCGCGGCAGAATACGGCGCCGCACGCCACATCGGACAGCAGCTGTCGGGAGCCCTTGTCCGCCATGTCCTCGAGCAGTGCCAGCGCACGACCGCACGCATCCATGATTCGATATGGCGGCATGGCGGCCACGTGCAACGCATCCTGAATCGCAGCCGGTCGAGCCGGATCCTCGCGCGAAATACCGTACGCCGCCGACACCTGCCCGTAGGCTCGAACATCCTCGGCAACCAAGTTGACAAGCTCCTGAGACAGCTCGTCTGCCTGGGCAAACGCGTGCGCCAGATCGTCCGCGCGATCGGCAAGCGCGGGGTTCGTCGCCCCATAGCGAGCAACCATCCCGCAAAGCGAGGCGCCCAGCGCGCCCACAAAGGCGCTCGCGCTACCGCCGCCGGGAACCGGCTCGCGTGCAGCCAACGCCTCGGCAAAACCGCGACAGGTTTTATCCATCATCTCTTGGCTCATCGAAACACCTCTGCCCACCGCGCCGGCCACCACGGGCCGCGCGCATAATAAAAAATGGGACAACGACGCCAGGAAGCGGTTGTCCCATTCATCGATCTTGTCCCAGCCAGTCTAGCCCATAAGACAAAGGCTGTCAGGAGCTCTGGCTATCGGTGTTTCCGATTGCCTGCTATAGGCACGGACGCCTAGTCCACCTGGAACGTCGGCAGCAGCGTGTCGATAATCTTCGAACCCATGTCGCGGTTTGCAGTCGAGTACTCCAAATGCGCCGTGGCAATTGTCGAATCCGTAACGATCGTCTTTTCGTAAATGATCGTATCGCCGTCGCGCCACGAAACCACGTACCAGTTGTCGCCCTCCGCGGTATAGAGGTCAGCCTTGCCCGAGGTGTCCGCGTCGACGAACATCTCGTGCGAGGTTTCGTCGTTAATGTTGACGTAGCCAAACAGGTTGATTACAAAGCCCGTCTCCGGATCCTCATACCTGGCGCCACTGCCGCTGGGAGTATCTTCCATCTCAAAGCGATTGGGAATCGACATGCTATAAGGATGCATGTCGTTCGTGTACGTATACACGTCGGTTAGGTAATCGTCCGAATCGCCCGAGCCGTAGTATGCCGATTCGTCTTCGGGAACGGCCTCGTCATCGGACGACGAGGATTCCTTGGCCTTGGACTTGTTGCTCTTCTTCTTGGCAGAAGAATCTTTCTCGTCCGAAGACCCGGTATCGATCACCGAGATTTGCGTGTCAGAGCTCTTGGGCCCGTTAAGCATCGTGAGCGCAAACACCGTGCCACCCCCAAGGAGTACCACGGCGGCACACGCCACCGCGATGACAATCGGAGCTTTGCTCTTAGGCTTTTGAGGCACGGGCGCGACCGGTGGCATCGACCGGGTCAGGCCCGGAGCAGAGGAAGGACCAGCGCCCGTAGGCGTCGGTATGGAACCGCCTGCCAGCGAAGCCCCACAGTGCGTACAAAACGTCGATCCATAAGGCACTTGCTGTCCGCATTTTTGACAGAACATCGTTCGACCTTTCGTGGTTTAGCTTTTGTCACAGCCAAGTCTAAAACCTTAAGCCGGCATCGCTGTTGCGCAACATTGGGAGCATCAACCAAGCCGCACGCTTGCCCAGCGCCAGGCCCACCTTGCGGCAAGCCCGCACATGCAAACATGGGACACATGGCCCACCTTTCGAGACTCCCGGGCAGCACAAGCTGGGGCATATCTATAAGTAAGGAACCCGTTGGGGCACGGCCGCGCAACGGCCACAAGCGATGAACGGAGGCATAAGCCGCACAGTACACAGAGACATCCGCCGCCAGCGCAATCAGTACCCCAACAACATGCGGCGCCGTGATGTCATCGGCAGACAAGGAGGACGCCACCATGAAGAAAAAGACCCTATCAATCCTTTCCCTTTGCATCGCCCTCTTTGCCGCGTTTGCCCTTGTCGGCTGCGGCGGGAGCGCATCGGGCAGCGGCAGCGCCCCCAAGAGCGAGAGCAAGGAAAAGGCCCCCGTCGCCAAGAAGACCGACTTCATCTGGTTTAAGGTCAAGATGCCCGAGGGCGTCGGCGTAAGCGACTCTGCCGGCAAGAATGCCGACAGGGTCCAGCTCACCTTCCCCGAAGATGAGAACACCTCGGCCGATCGCTTTATCCCCGTTTGGAAAAAAGCGCTGACGGCCGAGGAATCCCACGCCGACCAGACGGAAAAGAAGGGGGATACGTTCCAGTGGAAGGATGGCGGGTCCGTCGAGTATAACGGCAGGACGTGGCTCGTCGGAACATACGAGGACAACAGCGGCATCTCAACCATGCTTTTTACCGACGTTGAGCCGGGAAGCGTCTACGTCCTCATCTCGAACTTCGACCAGCACAAGAAAGAAGCCGAGGCGCTCCTCAACTCCATCGAGTTCCCCGATGACATGGAAGAGGCAGTTTCCGAGGCACGCGAAGTCGAGATTTCGAACATCGAGATCAAGTAACGGGACACCCGCACGCGCCTACGCGCACCCGCGCACATGCGCCCCATTAAAACAACGGGCGCCCAACCCGGGGAGGGCCGACAGCATCGGCCCTCCCCTCTTTTACACCCGCGCATATTGCCACTTGCCGGCGCAAATCCGGCCCCCAGAATGGGACACATGGCCCACCCGAACGAGCCGCCCGCGCGTACAGTAAAGACAGGTAATCCATGGGCGGTTACAGATCGAGGAGGACACGACCATGAAAAAGAAGGCCTTTGCGATTCTCACCCTCTGCATCAGTCTCTTTGCCGCGGTTGCCCTGGTGGGTTGTGGCGGAAGCGGTGGCGCTACCGGCAGCAGCGGTGGCGGCGGCGCGGAAAAGCCAACCGTGGATATGAGGACCGACTTCATTTGGTTTAAGGTCGAGGTCCCCGAGGGCGTCGAGATTACCGACGTTGCCGGCGACACGGCCGACAGGGCCCAGTTTAAGTTCACCAAGAGCGAGCACGCCAGCGACCGCTTCATCCCCGTCTTCGACCCTGACAAGAACGCCGACGAGCTGTTTGACTACGAGGCCAAGTGGAAGACCGACTTTGAGTGGACCGAGAATGATCCCGTCAAGTACAACGGCAAGACCTGGCGCAACGCTTCCTATACACACTCGGGCGGCGTGACGACTGAGTACTTCACCGACGTTGACGGCGGCAGCGTGTACGTGCGCATCGACAATGTCGAAGAGCACAAGGACGCCGTCGAGACCATGATGAAGTCCCTGGAGTTTGCCGATGATATCGCCAAGGCCAAGACCGAGGCCATGGACGTCAAGCTCGACGATATCGAGATCAAGCGCTAAGCGACTCGCGAGCGTAACGGGAAACACGAGCGCAGTGCAAACAAGCGACGGTGCCCCAGCGTTTCGTACTAAGGGAGGATCGGCTCGCCGGCCCTCCCTTTCTTATGCCGATAGCCGGCGAACGCGAGGGTGCCGGACGGCAAAACCACCCCCAGCGCGGTAGCAACACAAATAGACAAGCGCCCCAACGCGTCCGCCCGCCGATTAATAGCACCGCGCAGACAATTAAGCCAACACGTTTAGACATCCGGGCAGTATAGTGACCAAAACGAGCGCATAACCGCACCCCGCGAATGGAGGAGTTATGACCGAACACCACGCCATCAGTCGTCGAGCATTTACGCTGGGCCTAGGACTCGCAGCATTGTCGCCATTTGCAAGCCTGCCCGAAACCGCGGCGCTGGGCCTTCCCGTGCGCGCGGCATTTGCAGAAGACACGCCCACACCGGCGGCCACCCTCGACAAGTTCGTCATTCGCCTTCGCCCCGCGGGCTATTTTCGCACCGCGAGCGTCAACCAAGACGGCAACGTTCGCGGCAACGTCTGCCACCTGTTTAATGACGGCACGTCCAGCAAACTCATCCTTGAACACGTAGTGACCGATGCAGATAATACAAATTGGTATGCCATCCGCACCTTACTCAATTTCGAAGAGCATAAAAAGACGGGCTACAGCATTTGGTCGGTCGACGGCGACTCGGACAAAGATGGAAAGGTCATCCACGTATGGAGTGGCGAGTATGACGACAAGCCCAGCCGCGCTTTTGCGTTTAAACGCCAGTCAAACGGAACCTATATCATCCGAGACCGCACGGTCGAGAAAGAAACCGAGAAAAAAGACATTAAGTACCTGGCAATAGAATCGGACGGCAAAGACCAGGACAACAATAAGATCTGCCATAAGAGTAAGAGCATTCCGTGGGAGCTCGAACTTATCGGTTACGATATGAAAAAGAACGATGCCACGGTTAGAAGTATCGACTGGACCACGTATAGCAGCTACGTCGACGGGCCCTGTTGGATGAAATACGTCGACAACAACAAGTTCCTCGACGAACTGAGCATCCCGGGCACGCACGATTCGGGCACCTGCAGCGTGGACAACGACACCGAGCCCCAATCCTCCCAAGCAAAATGCCAGCAGGATTACATCCCCACGCAGTTGCTCGAAGGCGTTCGCTATTTTGATATCCGACTTGGAAAGAACGACGAGAACGGCGACCCCGGCATCGACCACGGAGCTTGTTACCTGCTCAAAAAAGACGGGAACTTTATGCATCTCTCCGATGTCATCGGGTACTTCAATACGTTTTTGAGCGAAAACCCGACAGAAGCGCTCATCATGCTCGTGTCGCGGGGCAATGACGAGGCTACCGACGAAAGCCTCACGACGGCCTTGGGCAAGGTTTTTGATGAGAACCCCGACCTGTTCTACACATCGAGCCGCATCCCCACGCTGGGCGAGGTGCGCGGAAAGATCGTCCTGCTGCGTCGGTTTGGGCTCGCCGGCAACAGCGTAAGCAGCCACACATGGGGCCTCGACCTCACCCAATGGGACGACAAAATCGCAGCACACACCGACAGCACCTCTATGTGTCTCGTTCGAGACGAGCGGGGCTTTGAAGCCGTGGGGAAAACGGGTGACGAAGAGCCCTATTGCACCAAGGTATACGCCCAGGACCATTACGAATGCACAGGAACCGACAAAATCGGCTGGGTCGATATGGCGCTGCAGGAGACAACCAAGCTCGCCCGCATCATGGTGGACGTCGAGGACAATGACGGGGCCAAGGTAAAGGTCCTGGAGCACAGCTGGTGTATCAACTACACCAGCTGCACGAACTACAAGCAAGGAAGCAATCCTTTTACCGCAGCACGAGTGGTCAACGAGCATCTATACAAGAGCCAGTATATAAACAGCACCGGAAATGAGAGCACAAAGGAGGACTGCCTCAAGCACATTGGCATCATTGCGTCCGACTTTGTTGATGCGGCACTGGCCCGGAGCATCTACCAGCGTAATTACGATGCAAAACACAAGCAGACCGTTTCGTGTTACCTCCCAACCAGTATGCACATGACGTACGGCGACTCGCTGAGCGATGCCTCGCTCCAAAATGGCAAGACCATTGGCGAGGGCTATTTCCGCCTCGTCGACAGCAGCAGCACGCTCAACGTGGCAGATTCGGGCAGCAAGTTCGTCGAATACGTGGATGTCGACGCCCTGGGCAACGAGGCTGTTACAGGACTGCGGGGTTCCGTGCCCATCTATATCGACCCGCGCGCGTTGACGCCCCACTTTGAGGGGCTCGAAGGCCTCAAGGTCGGCGAGGACGTGCGCGCAAAGGTCGCGGCGGTGCTCGAGGGCAAGCTCGAAGGCGATGCCTGCACGGCCCAGCTCGAGTTTATGCACGATGCAAACGGCGCACCGGGCACGGCAATGGCCGAGGGCGAGGCATTTGCCGCGGGGACGTACTGGGTGCGTGTGAAAGGCCTTTTGGGCGACGCGGCGCAAAACTACGAGCTTGCTAGTGACGAAGCCGCAAGCTTTACCGTGACGGCTTCGGGCAGCGCGGGCGGCACCGGCGCCGGTAACGGTAACGGTGGCGGCAACGGCGCAGGCAGCGTCGACAAGAACAGCAAGGGCAACAAGAGTAAGGGCTCGGGCAAAAAGCTCGCCAACACGGGCGACGGCTCTGGCATTGCCGCCGGGCTCGCTGCCGCCGCCGTGGCGACAACGGTCGCCGGCGCGGCAATGCTTGCCAACGACCGCGAAGACAGCGAAGGCGCTAGCGAATAGGCGAGCCGGCTTTTCAGACGCATCGGCTCAATCAGGGGCGCAGAATACCGTTCTGCGCCCCTATTTTTGACATGAAGGAGTAGCAAAGTGTTGGTGTCCATGCGTGTCACCCCCATGAGTTTCGTTAAAACTGTCTCTATGGCCACATTTTAGTCACCGCAAGGCCCATGCGAAGGTGCCAGACAGCACAGCAATTCGTGTCCGCGCGAGGCTTTAAACTAAATACGATAAAGATGCATTCCACAAGAGGAAAGTGGGGCGACAGTGATGGGCGAACTGGTAAACCGTGGAGAATCGGCAATCGTGCCAGAAGTTTTTTACAAGCAGGTTTCCTCGATTCTCAACGCCGCTCGCGACAAGGCCTATACCGCCGTTAACTTTGCGATGGTTGAGGCGTATTGGGAAATCGGCAAGAGCATTGTTGACGAGCAGGGCGGAGAGGAGCGCGCAGCATATGGAGAGGCATTGATTGCAGGCCTCTCCAGAAGGCTTACCGCGGATTTCGGAAGAGGCTTTGGCATCGCAAACCTTCGCAATATGCGTCAGTTCTTTCTTGCGTTTCCAATTCGCGACGCACTGCGTAGCGAATTGAGCTGGACTCATTACCGCAGGTTGATGCGCATTCCCGACCCTGATGCTCGCGCCTGGTACATGAACGAATGCGCCGATTCTCGTTGGAGCACGCGTCAGCTCGAGCGCCAGATCAACACCATGTTCCGCGAGCGCCTGCTTGCCAGCAAGGACAAGGAGGCCGTCACCCAGGAAATCCAAAAGAGCGCCCCGGCTCGTCGCCCCGAGGATATCATCCGCGACCCATATGTACTGGATTTTTTAGGTTTCTCGGACGATACTGCGTTTCGCGAGAGCGATCTAGAGCAGGCGCTCATCACGCATCTTCAGAAGTTCCTGCTGAAGCTTGGCCGTGGTTTCGCTTTCGAGGCGCGCCAAAAGCGCATCACCTTTGATGGGCGCCATTTCTATATTGACCTTGTGTTTTACAACTATCTGATGCGCTGCTTCGTGCTCATCGACCTTAAGACCGATGACCTTACGCATCAGGACCTGGGCCAGATGCAAATGTATGTGAACTACTACACGCGCGAGCTCATGAACGAAGGCGACAATCCGCCTATAGGCATCGTGCTCTGCGCGGACAAAAGCGACTCGATTGTCGAGTACACGCTGCCCGAAGACAACGACCAAGTGTTTGCCGCCAAATACTTGCCGTATCTTCCAAGCAAGGAAGAGCTGGCGCGCGAGCTGAGTGCCGAGTACCGCGCCATCAACGAAGCGACTAATGGCGAAGCGCAAGGGTAGCAGCACGTTGCGACCGATACCCCCGACGGCGTTTCATATCCCCCGACATAAGAGGAGCGCTCCATGACAGACAGACCGAAAACGACACTGCGCGACTGCATCTATGGGCTTGCCGTCGGCGACGCGCTGGGCGTTCCCTACGAGTTCAGGCCACGCGGCATGTTCGAATGCACGGACATGATCGGCTACGGCACGCATGGGCAGCCCGCCGGCACCTGGAGCGACGACACATCTATGACGCTTGCTACCTGCGACTCGATTAGGGAGCTCGGGCATATCGACACCGCAGACATGCGCGACAAGTTCGTAAGCTGGATTGTCCGTGGCGAGTATACGATCGACGGCGTTTTCGATTACGGCGGCACGACCGCCCGCGCCTTGCACACCGGCAAAGGAGGCTCCGGCGAGCGCGACAACGGCAACGGTTCGCTCATGCGCATCGCTCCCCTGGCGTTCACCGATGCGACAGACGAAGAGGTCAGCAAGGTCTCCGCGATTACGCACTCCCACAGAACGTCAACCGATGCATGCGTCATATTTGTCGAGCTGATGAGAGATGTGATGAACGACGTGCTCCCCTCGTGGGCACTCCATCTGAAAGGCGTGCCTGAGCAGGAGATCAGGTCAGGTGGCTTCGTGCGCGACACGCTTAAGGCAGCCACCTGGTGTTTCGTCAACACTAACAGCTACAAAGATTGCGTGCTTGCCGCCGTCAACCTGGGCGACGACACCGACACCACCGCAGCCGTCGCCGGCGCCCTCGCAGGCACGGCATACGGTCTCAAAGCCATCCCGCAGGAGTGGATCGACACCCTACGCGGAAAAGAGCTGATTGAGCAGTGTTTGTTTTAGGGCGCACTTACGATAGAAACTGACCAGGGGGCACCATGGAAAGAGAGATCGCAAATATAGACGAGTTCCAAGTGGACGAAAACGGGATTCCGCTATTTCCAGCAGGACTGAAGGAAGAAGCCAACCTCTATGTCCTCCCCGACGGGCGTTACCTCCCCTGCGGGGTCTACAGGACCGCGGACGGCGGCTCGCTCATTTATGAGCCATCCGAACCAAGCTTCTTCGGGCAGATGCTTGCCCAATTCGGGGAAAGCTAGAGACATGATTACCAGCTGGATCGACACTGCTCAAAATAAAAGGCAGAACCAGCAATAACCCTCTCATCAAAGAGCAGCAGCGCAGCGAAACCAAATAAGTAAAGAAGACGGTTCCAACCCCAGACCGAGCCCAGGGCAGAACCGCCAAGCAATTACATCTTATCAGCTCTGCAGGATTGGTTTGATGGTGGCAGGAGACACCTGAAGCCCAGCGCAGAGTAATCATGCATAAGCCTCCTCCGGAAGGTTGCCGTCAATGGCAGCATAGGGCCGGCCGTCGCGGTCCTCCCAGCTCGCGCAGACGTAGTCGTATTTTTCGAGCTCTACACCATCGTCGTCAATCCATGCGGGCTTGAACTCATGCACAAGCTCATTCGGGACTGCCCAGCCGAACATATCCCAACAGTGCTTGCCTCGGATAATCGCCTGATCGACATCGGCCGCATCGAAGAAGAAGCGCTTCCCGCTACGCTCAAGCTGAGCATTGACCGGGTCAACGGAATCGATTATGTATTCGCTAAACCCATCGTATCGTTCCCGGCACTCTTTGGACCTATATTCAGTTTAATTAACGGTTAGATCGACGCTGATTCAAAGCCTGCCGCGATTAAACCGCTTGTATGCATCGGCTTGATTTCCAACTAGATCGACATTGATCCAAAGCTTGATAAGGTTGCCAGCGTAAGGGGAAATAGGAATCGCGGAAAGTAGCACAGTACGAAGAGTGCCCTTGATTGAGGAGACGTAGGTGCAAATCCTACCGCCGCGCAAGCCGTCCTTCGGAGCGGTTTTTTATGCCGATAGGAGGCGGGGGATGTCCCTCGAGAAACCCGCCGCGGTTGCCGCCGACCCCGTGGAGAGCGCCAAGTGGGACAAGCTCACCGCCGGCCACGCGAGATCATCCCCGCATGTGTGAAGAACAGGTGGAAGAAGTTCCGGGGCTTTGACGGCTGCCGGGGTCATCCCCGCGTGTGCGGGGAACAGTATCCCGTGCAGCCCGCGAACACGCTTTGGCTGGGATCATCCCCGCGCGTGCGGGGAGCAGCAATTCAAAGAGTGCTAGAGGTTTGATTGCCCGGGATCATCCCCACGTGTGTGGGGAGCAGACGCCGCGACTGCTCGTCGCCCGCTACCGCTCGGGATCATCCCCGCGCGTGCGGGGAACAGAAGGTGAGTATTGTGTTGACGAGGTCGTCCATGGAATCATCCCCGCGTATGTGGGGGCAGTTGGCCAGATACTGGCTCAGGAACGAGCCGATGGGATCACCCCCGCGTATGCGGGGAGCAGCCATTGACGTACCAAAGGCCAGCATTGCCCCTAGGATCATCCCCGCGCGTGCGGGGAGCAGCTCAAATCGGTCTATGACGATTGGTACATCAAGGGATCATCCCCGCGTGTGCGGGGAGCAGCCGGGCATGCGGGACAGGCGCGACGGGTTCTTGGAATCATCCCCGCGCGTGCGGGGAGCAGGGTGTGAGTACACAATCGACAAGGACGGAAACGGGATCATCCCCGCGTGTGCGGGGAGCAGGCGCTGCGTGCAGGCAATTACAAGCGAATGGAGGGATCATCCCCGCGCGTGCGGGGAGCAGTCATCGGCGCTCGCGCCGGACAGCGCCTGGACGGGATCATCCCCGCGCGTGCGGGGAACAGTGCATTGATGCTTGGGCGGCTGAGTGCGACGCGGGATCATCCCCGCGTGTGCGGGGGGGCAGCACGGGCCGGAGATGCTTCAGGCCGCAGCGGAGGAATCATCCCCGCGTGTGCGGGGAGCAGGACGAGGTCGTCAGAAAGCTGACGAGCAGAAAGGGATCATCCCCGCGCGTGCGGGGAGCAGGCTAGGGCCTTTGCCTCCCAGATGGTGGAGGAGGGATCATCCCCGCGCGTGCGGGGAGCAGGATATCGAGCGATGCCGGACTCGCGCATTGGTAGGATCATCCCCGCGCGTGCGGGGAGCAGTTACTTGCGTTGACAGTCTAACGCCTACGTTTGGGATCATCCCCGCGCGTGCGGGGAGCAGGCCAGGTTGGCTCGGTTGCCGAACACGAGGTTGGGATCATCCCCGCGCGTGCGGGGAGCAGCGCTTGTCCATGCCGAGCGGGTTCAGGTGCGCGGGATCATCCCCGCGCGTGCGGGGAGCAGGTGGATCAGCCCGGCAGACGCCGTCGATATGGGGGATCATCCCCGCGCGTGCGGGGAGCAGATATATTTACCATCTTCATCAGACACATAAACGGGATCATCCCCGCGCGTGCGGGGAGCAGTGGACCGGCTTCGCAGCTGATGTCCTATGGCGGGATCATCCCCGCGCGTGCGGGGAGCAGAGTGGAACGGGCTGAACGTGACCGTGACGTTCGGGATCATCCCCGCGCGTGCGGGGAGCAGCAGTCCCTGCTGCGCCCCGACCGCAAGTTCTCGGGATCATCCCCGCGCGTGCGGGGAGCAGCTGTTCCTGCCATTGACATACCAAGGCCCTGCGGGATCATCCCCGCGCGTGCGGGGAGCAGGCAGTGCCCTTAATCTCACTGAGAATCGCCTTGGGATCATCCCCGCGCGTGCGGGGAGCAGCTTGAGGGCTACGACCGCGATACCGTGGAGACGGGATCATCCCCGCGCGTGCGGGGAGCAGCCGCCGTGCAAGTCCTCATCATCACAGGCACCGGGATCATCCCCGCGCGTGCGGGGAGCAGGCACATCCACCAACGGCGGCCACGTTCTAGCCGGGATCATCCCCGCGCGTGCGGGGAGCAGTTGCTTATGTCGTAGGCATCACACACGCCGCCGGGATCATCCCCGCGCGTGCGGGGAGCAGCTACGTGCGCTCAACAAGCAGCTCTACTCACAAGGATCATCCCCGCGCGTGCGGGGAGCAGCGGCACAGACAGCGAGAACATGCCCGGCGTTAGGGATCATCCCCGCGCGTGCGGGGAGCAGCCTATTATTTTTTTGGAGTCATTATGCTTTACGGGATCATCCCCGCGCGTGCGGGGAGCAGTTCTCGATACGCGTGAATGCACCGGCGCAGTCGGGATCATCCCCGCGCGTGCGGGGAGCAGCGCAACCAGCTTGGATTTCTCCCTGGCGCCTAGGGATCATCCCCGCGCGTGCGGGGAGCAGACTTAAAAATCCCAGCTCAAAACACCCTATCCCTTTGATGTGGGCCCCATTTTAATCAGTTTGCTAAACAAGCTCAAGGTCGCCTCACAATCAGACTCGGCACGATGAGGTATTTGATTGTCAAGGTTCAAAAGGCCGAGCAGGGTCTTCAAGCGATAGTTCGGCGCATCGGGCATCTTCTTCTTTGCCAGTGTAATGGTGTCGATGCACTCATTGTCAAAATCGTCTAGGTCGCATTCTTCGCACGCCGCCTGCACGAAGCCGGTATCGAACGAAGCGTTATGCGCAACCACTATCCGGCTCCCAACAAAGGAAAGCAGGCCGCTCACCGCTCGCTCAAGCTCGATCCCCTTTTCGGCAAGCATCTCATCGGTAATGCCTGTTAGCTCGACCGCCTTCTTTGGGATGCCCTTCTCGTATCGAATAAGCTCATGGAGCCTGCCCGCCTCAACACCCTGCTCAACTTTGATGGCGGCAATCTCAATAATCGCATCTTTGTCTGGGTCCAGCCCCGTGGTCTCAACATCAAGTACAACGTATTCGCGCGGCTCGTCCGTTTCGGCTGCCACGCTCCCGCGACGTGCCTTCGATCGCATCGCCGCGTAACTCCAGCCCACTCTCTTCGTGCCAAGGGCCTTCATGCGAGAAAGCGAAGGCCGCATCATCAGCTTGATGCCATCAAAATCGATAGGCTCCCACGCGGTGTTGTGCACTCGATAGTTGAGGTGCTGCTCGTTGCGTGCAGAAAAAACCATCGTGGCACGCCCTGTTTTGCATTCTTTGCAAATGCGGTTCCAAAGCTCGTCCCTTACACGCGCGCTCACCCTGCCCACATACACGCCTAGGCTAATCTCCTGCAACCATTTCGTTAGGTCGCCGCGAAGTGCAAGGGGGCATTTTTCCAAAACAACAACAATCACCCGTTATCCTTCCACAAGCACTCCGTTATTCTCTTCGGTGGCATCCACCTGGATGTCGTTTTCCTTGCCATAGGACACTCCAAAAGCAACGGCAGGGCGACTCTCATCCCAGAGGAACATCGTATCGATATCAGACTCGTCCTCTGCCTCGAAGTCGCCCAGCAGCAGGCCCCTGATATCGCGAGCGCAGCGCTCCATTATCTTCCCGTCAAGAAACGCATCACGAGTGCGCCGACGCGTTTCCGCCCCGATATCCTCTGGGGGATCGGAGGCCACTTCGAAAGCGATGGGGATCGTCACCTCAGCTTTATACAAATCGGCAATGTCATACACAAACGAGCGCTCATGTCCAACATGGACGAATCCCAATGCCGGAGAGCACCCGAGTGCCACAATCACGCTGTGAACAACTCCGTAAAGACATACATGAGCAGCCGACAATGCCTGATTGATTGGACTTGCATCGAGAAAATCGTCAGGGTTGTATTCCCTCCCCGCCCACGGAACGTCATATTGCTTCGATAGCCGCCGATAGAGCGTTCGAATCCGGGCTCCCTCGCGGCCACGAAGCTGCTGCATCGTGTAGCCCGATACGTCCTCGCCGGGAAAGCGCATGCCGTACATCGCTCGCGCCACGGCAAGACGCCTTCGAGTGTTCGACACGAGCTCAGCCTGCGCAACAACCAGTCGAGAAGAATGGGTGAGCGGGCGGCCGTGCGCATAGTAGCGAACGCCGCGCTCGCCCACCCAAATCACGCTTGTCCCCGAATCGCCGAGCAGCTCAACCGCGCGATGAGAGATATTGGTCCCGGGTCCCAGCATAAGCACCCCAAGAGAAGCCGCGGGAACATACGCCGTTCCGCGCGCATCGGTTATGCTCACTGCGCTATCTTGCCTGCTCACAAGGCATCGCTCGACATAAAGAAACGTCATTCGCTCCTTTATCGTGGGCAACGCACGCAAATCAGGCCTGATCGTACCAGGAATATCGCCCATGCCACTCACCTATCCAGTGGAACCAGTGTGAGAAGGCCGCATCCGAATCCTTTAGCGTGCCCGATGCCATATACAAGCGCATGGCGCAAAGCGTTAGCATCGGTCACACGCAACACACCATCGTACTGGGCGCGCGCAAAGGTGACTTTGTTTCCTTGGACACCCTTGGTAAACGAGATTCTGTTGGAATTACTAACAATCAAGCTCGGGCAGCCCTCATCGTCGCTCAAAACCTCGAAACCGTTCCTTTGGGCACGTGATCCCCGCTCGGGCGCAAAAATGCTTGGCACTTCCTTGTCGGCGCCCTTATATGCTTGAGCTCCGATGAGCCAGGCGGCTTGCTCCAGAATGGTCAGGTGGCCAATTCTGTTTCTCTTAGGTTCGCCCTCGCTGTTTAGCAGGTCACTTTTGCCGCCACGCGTACTTCTGTTGAGCGACGGATTCGCTACCAAGCGAAACGAATATGTCTGTCCGTTCGAGATGCGTCCCAAAAACGGATCATATCCGCACGTGCCCCACTGCGGTTCGCAGTCGGGCCACCCGATTTGTTCATCAAGCCCTATCAAGCTCGGCTTGCCGGGGCTCACGATATAAAGGCAAGAACCCCCATCAGGCATTCTATCCACGCGCCAAAGCACACGGCCGTCCCCGCTCGTCTGCGAAGGGGGAAAGCTGCCAGCAATTGCCGCATGCATGCGATAGGGCGAGGCGAGCATCGCGCGCGACTCCCTCCGCGTCATATTGATGGGAAACCGGGTAAAGAACATCGGCTATACCTCCTTTCCTAGAGCAGACCATGGGTCATGGTTGGCCTGCGCGCCAACATAATTTGGGTTCCTCACCGTTACTGTTGCATGGGCAACAGTGCGAAAGCTATATTGGCGTTGCTCCTGCGAAAAGCTGATGGGCACGTCGCGCAGCGAGACATCGTAGCCCTCGCCTTCGTCAAAAGTCTGCTTATCGCAGAGAACCTCCAGGTCAACGCTTTCCTTGCCGCGAAACTTCCAGTTGCCCTGATATCTCTCGCTTGCTTCCCAGGGGTGATTGCGCAAAGCTTGGAGCAACGTTACATTCTCAAACAGCCCAATAAGAACTCTGCACGCGGGCGGACAGGAACGGCGACCTAAAAACAGGGGAAATGCCGGAGCGTCAAGCGCCTCGGCGCACCTTTGCAAGAGCTCTCCATCGCCCTCAAGTGCCGCAACAAACACAGCATCGGCAAGATAGTGACGATACGTTAAAGGCAGGGTATCGTCCTTTTTCGCGCTTAATACCCATCGAGCGCTTTGCGAGTCCCACTTTCGCTTATGTTCGGTTTGAAAGTCGCTTACAAATGTTCCAGGTTGATCGATACGCACGCCAAAGCGCAATGCTGCAAGGTCATCAACGGGATCTGTTCGGTAACGACCCAAGGCTGCGGAAAGCAGGCCCACAACGCCGCTCTTCGTCGGCTCGTGCTCTGTTCCGCGCTCGGTGAACCTACTCGAAGACCCCCACGATTGCAGCGGACCCGCCAATTTGAGCAGCAGGACTGCCATAGCTAGTCCACCTCTTCGGTTTGGTAGCCATTTTCGGCCAGATAGGCAGCGCACGCTTGCGAGATTTGCACAATTGCGGCGTCAAGACCACATGTCCCTTCGACGCCCATGGCACCAGGAAGAGACTGCGCATCCGGAGATGCAGTTATAACGAACGTCTTTTGCGGGGTCGTTCCAAACGCCTTGTCAATCGCCTCTTCCTGCTTGGCCAAACGCTCACAGCCAATTTCAATCTGGCTTTTCCCATGCGACGCCTCAACAGGCTTTTCAAAGGCATTCACCAAGCTCACCGGTTGCGTATCCCTCAGTTGAAGGACAACCGCTCCGGGGAGCGTGCGGTTTGCAAACGAATTCTGCTTTCCCGTGGGCATGGAAGTGACGAATGCCTTCAAAAACGCCTCGATGCCGCGGCAAGCAACCGCAGCCGAACCGAGATTTTCGCACAGATGCAGCACATCAATAGTTGCATACTGATACATCGTCGATGACGTGAACTCTGTTGTCTCAATCATTGCTGCGCCCGCATTATCTTCGGGCGAGCAATCATCAAGAGCAGTGAAGTAATCGAACTCTGGGTTCATCTTCCCGATGCCAATGGCATGGGCGACTTGAACAGAGGCATCGACGTTCAAATCAGGTGCATCCGCCACCATACGCCCGAACATAGCCACATCGATGCTGTTAAGCGTCGGCTTCTTCTTGATGTCAAGAATTTCCTTAGCGAGCTTCTTGTCAACAGCCGCGCCCGCTTCAAAAGCCTGCGCCGCCAACGATGCTAGGGCCTTGATCTGCCCTGAAGAAAGAAACAGCAAGTAGCCCGTTTCGCCACCTTTGACTTTGACGCCCGTTGCCGCCAAAGCCTTCTCGGCAGCAACTTCGGCCTGACCGTCTTCAATGTCCGGCAAAATAGCGGTCACGGCTTCCGCGATCAAGCTTGCTGCGCGCTTCGTACGCCAACCAAGACCGAACTCATCCAACAGATCGGAGAAACTATCGCGCGTGGCCTTCTTCCACGCTTGGCTTGAAACCCTTGAGCGCTTGACTCCGCCGAAATATGCCGTTTTTGGACTACCCGTGTCATCTCGATTGATGTTGCTCGGGGGGACGGTCTGAAGGATATGGATATCGATGAACTGGGGCTTTTTCATGACAGGTCCTTTCTTGGTGATTTCCCTCATCAACTATTCTTCCGAAGGGCTGGCATCGATGCCGGACTCGGCCTTTGGTATTCGACTATATTCACGTCCCCATGCAAGGCGCACCTTATCTGCTGTATAGGGACTTTGCAGTTTGTATAGCTGTGCTGCAAAACGCGCGTAATCAACGGGAATCTCGGCAGCTCGCAGCTGCTGTATAAGCTGCCTTGCATGGTGAAGTGCCTCTTCCATGGAATCGGCCGTTATAAAGGCCCTAAACCTTCGAGGCATTTCGCCCTCTTCGAGATTCGAGTAACGTCCCTCATCACTCCACACGAGCCGTCGCAGGGCTGCACCAAACGAATGCTCATCGCCAGGCACATACATTGGCTTGGTTTTGCCCTGTTGATGAACCGCATAGAGCGTGAGCGCGGCATGAACCGCCGTCTCGGCCCACGATGGTTCGATGCCTCTCCCCACAGGCTCGGCAGGCAGGCCCTCGAACTCAAGCGGCCATGCATCTGCGTTTGAGCCTATGGGCATAAGAAGCGCATGGCGCAATGTTGCCAGCTTTCGTGCTCCTCGTGGTTTTCCGCTGGCAGACAGATAGTCGTTTTGGATAGAGCATATGCGCCCGTGCACGAACGCGAGCATAAGCTGCTCTGGCTTTTGCGCGCTGTTATCCGTCATATCTAAACCTCCTTATCTCTTGGTTCGTCTTCTTCAAGCGGCAGATACTTTTTTAGGGCAGTGTTGAGCATCGCCTTGGCTCGCGATGCCGTCATCCACCCGTTTATCTTGCCTGCTTTCATAGGAGCTCCAACGATTGCCTCTGGACCAGCCTCGCGAAGAAGGGCCCTGGCGTTTGCTTCGATAATCGCGCGGGCCGTGCAGTGCCACCGCATCCGCTCGGCCACCGCGTTGCTGCTTTCGTTAAGACCGGCGAGCCACTGGCGAAACGGCATATCAATCTCAAAGAAAGTACGCTTCTCCGCTTTCTCTTTCGCGCCCTTGAGCTCATCTGCCCCATTTCCGCCAGACGCTACACAGAGGTTTGCGGCAAGGGTGCCCAAGGCAAAAACCGCGTCCGACGTTGAAGAAGCAAGGCTTTTGGCAAGAGCAGCCAGGTCTTTCCCTTCGCTTGACAGGAGAAATGCACTCAACTCAACCGTGTCATTGATGACATTGGAGACGACTGAGCTTTGTGTACCATACTCCATTCCAATCGCGTGGACTTGAATAAGCGCATTATCGAGCTGACATCCCGCATCTCTGCTCGCAAGATAAGAGACCCAACCTTTCAGCCCGGACCCAAGAACGGTTGAGTCCGCTTCTGGCGAACTTACGCCAAACACGGAATCGAGACCTCGCCAGAGGGCTCTTCTGGGCTGATGCATCTTGGGCAGGTAAACGAGAGGCAATTTCAACTGTCTTTCCTGGTTCGGACTACGTCTCCATGCCGTCATGGGTTCATAGCCCTGACGGTTAATCTGCGCCAACTTGTCGCCGTTCGTCAAAACCACGGCAACCACGTAGCCGCTCTCAGGAATCAAACGAACTCTTCGAGCTTGCCACGTGTAAAGATCAAGCCTGCCAGTCGGAGTAAGGTCATCAACTCCAGCGGGTGTTGTCGTCTTCTCCCAACAAGGCAAATCATTGTCCGAAAACAGCTCATTTATCTCATCGCCGCAGAGAATAGTATTAAGCAAGAGGGTTTCTTTAAGCGAAGGGCCCTCAAAGCACAACCCTCCTAAACAGCCCGACCATCCGGTACCAATTGGATAGCTCTTCCCTTTCTTAACGCGCGCATCGCCAACCGTTCCGCTTTTAATTCCAGCAGTATCGAAAGCGTGAACGTGAATAAGCCAGCGCGCGGATTCCGAGAAAGTCAGACGATCCGCCCCCTCACCTGATCGAAGCGAAAAGAGCGTATCCCCATCCGGTATGTCAGCGATCACCTTTCTTATTTCAGAGAACTCGTTCTTTGCCGTATGCAGACCAGCGACCTGCATAAAAGGCTGTTCCTCGTCAAACAAATCGAAACGATGGTGCCACTCGTCGAGGTATTCGTGAATCTGGTCGATGGGCAGTTCGTGCGCACGCCATAGGCGCCCCCAAACCTCCGCTGGAACGTCGTCATCGTCGAGCGCCGGAGAAATTGCCCTTTGCAGCACCGCCAGTAAAACGCGCAGAATCGCAAAATCCTGTGTGGGTAGATCGTTAGCCAAGCACTTGATGCTTGACGCTTGCTCAAATAGCTCGAGCAGTGACACCTCGCGCGTCGTCCCGTCCAAATCGCGAACGCAGATCCATGGTTCGTCCACGAGGTTAAAACTCACATTCTGGCTCATTGCGCATCTCCTTTCTTCCTCACTGTTTCAACAAGTTCAAGTCCAGCCTTACGCGAATAATGCATGCGATAGATAGCATCTTTCGTTTCTATCACCGTATCTAGGTTTGAATCAAATGCCAAGACCAGTTGGCCTTGAAGCCATCTTGACTCTTGCCATCTGAGCGCCTGAGATTTGGTCTCCAGGGCATCAATTACCTGCTCAGAAGATAGCCAGAACGGCAGGCTCACGGTGCAACTCGCCGCAAGGCGGGCAACCTCATCGTCAGGCGCTTCACTTCCATCCCCCAAATAGCCCTGACATGGACGGCCCCCCTTTATGTCGGTGACCCAGGGAAACAGCGTGAAACCGTCGTTGCTTACTTGGACCGCAATAACCTCAACCGTGTCACCAGAATCGCGAACGGCAGCGCGTGCTTTTGTCTCGTCTGCAAGCGAGAAGGTTTCATTCAGCCAGCCAATAAGACTTTGCGTCCCCTTCTGCGGCTTGCTCAGAAGCCAGGCATTTGCCTTGAGCTGCTTGTTCTCTTTTGTCTTCTCCAGTTCTTCTTCCGTACCTCGTAAAGCATGGACCCATTCCGGTGCCGCACCCGCATCACACAGTTCTTCCGCTGCAATGCTTCGCGAATACGTCTGTTCGACAAGGCCCGCAATATCATGAGGCAGATTGACCATAGCCGTTCCCTCATCGGTACTTTTTGCCCTCAACGAAAGCAAGCTGCGCAAAAGCATCGCAGAGTGATAGACCTTCTCTATACCCCTATTCACCTTAGGCGGAGCGGTCGCCCAGTCCTCGATGCCCGTGATAAAACAACGTGCTTGCCTGAGCTTTTCCGGACGCTGCCCCTGATCTTCCCCGCGTTCATGGCGGTGTAGGCGCCCCATTCGCTGCAGCAAAAGGTCGATAGGGGCTACATCGGTGATCATTACGTCGAAATCAATGTCGAGGGATTGCTCGATCACCTGCGTACCCACCACGATGAGCTTACTGGGTCTGTCGGCAGAGTCGGGACCAAGCAGTCGCAGCAATTCCGCATCATTTTCCATGCGGTCGACGGCAATAAAGCGCGAATGGACGAGCTTTACGCACGAATCGCCAAAGGCAGACTTTAACTGCTCGTAGGAGCTTTGGGCACGGGAAACAGTGTCTCGTAACACGCACGCGCAACCACCATCGGACAATAAGTCCTCCAATTGTGCAACCAGCGTAGCATCGTCGTCTTCCAATCGTTCGACAATAACGTTCATTCCGATCGAAGGGTCATCGCATACTCGGTACATGCTGTCGTCTAGCGCTCCATTTCGGGTTGCCGTTGTAACGAGCGGGTACGACGGCAACCCCGATGCTTTACGAGGAGCTTCCGGAATATCTTTCCGCTTTGATGCACGACGAGTGGGTTTTCTATCCCTGCCCCGATAGGCGTGGATAAGCTCGTTGCGGCGCTCAGCGGGAAGCGTTGCCGAAAGCAGTATGGTCGGCACGCCGTAAGCGCCAAGCCACGTGAGCACACGGTCAAGATAGACATTCATGTAGGCATCGTAGGCGTGAACCTCATCGATTATGACAACCTTTCCGGCAAGGCCCAAGTGCCTAAGCTGCACGTGACGCGCCTTAAGTGCCGCCATAAGCAGCTGATCGACCGTGCCCACAACAAATGACGACAGAAGACCACGCTTCCTTCCGCCAAACCACTGGTGCGCTGTCACATCTTCCTCAACGCTCTTTTTCGCGTCGTCCCCCATCCAAGTGCGTCCCCAGCTTCGCAGGCTGTCGTAGTCCGGGTTCAAAGCCGCCTTGCTATGCAAAAGTTGCATCGACTGCGTACTGCGGCCCCGCGAATCGGGAACGCACTCGAGCCAATCTTTAACACGCTTGAACATCGCGTTGGAAGTTGCCATTGTCGGCAAAAGATAGGCGATTCCCCCTGCCCCGGCTTTCGGAGCCATAATCTCTGAGCACATCAGTGCGGCCTCTGTTTTGCCGTTGCCCATGGGCGCTTCGATAATGAGTAGCCCTGCGCCGTCCATGTCGGATGCCGCCTGCATCGCCTGCTCCTGCGCTGGACGCAAGCTCGTATCCTCAGGAAGACCAGTAAAGCGGTGATGAAACAGCTCTTGTCCCTCTTCCTTTACCGGCATCGCCTGCCACGCCGGGGGCAACGCCAGCGAAGCCCATGCGGCATCGGTGCGCTTGATAAATTCGTCGTAAGAGCCAATACAAGAGTCAAGAGGGAACAGATCTGAATTTGAGGCAATCCAATCGGCAACGATAACCAGCGCAGAGACGAGTGCTTGTTCTGGTTGAGGAACGGGTGACGAGCTAAAGACACTCTCGAACTTCGCCATCCCCGACTCCTCAAACATCCAGTCAAGAAGCTCCTCTTGGACGGCACGCCAATCGTCATCACCCAAGTTCTCGTTGGGAAAATTACGCGATGCGCTCGTTATGCCGTCGAGCACGCTATCGGACGAAGGCGTGGTTCCATGATGCGCTCCCAGAATGCACCCGAATGTCCACGAGCAGTCCCAACCGCGTCCATCGAGCCAATCTTCGAGGATCACCTCACTCATGAAGGCGTGCGATGGAGGGTGGTTCATCATGCGGGGGCTCGGAACCTGAAGCCCCGCTTGTTCAACAAGTTCTGCCCGCTCCGAGACCTTGTACTGGAAGCCTGGCGTCGCCTTGCCAATGTCGTGGATACCAGCAAGCCAGGTAACGAGTGCCGCCGTTGCAGAGTCGTCACAGCCAAATGCGTTCACGATTTGGTGCTTGACAGATTCCGCCAGCCATTCGTTCCAAAGCTTGCGCGCAACACCCGCAGAATCGGCCATATGAACATAAAGAGGCGACCACAGGTTACGCTCTTCCGCGCCGCCCGTTTTTGCCCATAGTGCACGGGCCCGTGAGCTTATGGGAATAGAGTCCATCATGGTCTTTTGCATTACTCTCCCATCCGCTTCTTCCTAGAACCCGAGAGGCTGGAAACGCTTTATGATTAGACTACTACCGCATACGGACATTTTTTAATAGCTATCGGCAAACGTAATGTTGCTCAACGTTTGCGCTGTGAGCATGAGCGTTTAATGGAGTGCCTGCGAGCCTTATCGCCGCACAAAAACGGGGCGGCCCGCACTCCTGCGAGCTGCCCCGTAGCCCCGGCTTTCACGTTACGGCGCCAACCGGCACCACTCCCCTACTTACCAAAGATCGTCGCAAACAATCCCTTTCGTTTGGGCTTTTCCTCTCGGTAGGAACCCTCGGCTGTGGCCGTAACCTGACGCGGTTGCTCGCCACCTCCACGGCGTACGATCTGGTATAGGAACGGTGATTTAACGTATTTGACCTCGATGGGCGTGGCGTGCACGGTGCTTTCGCTCGACAGCATCACGTTGGGATCGAGCGGTGCCACCACATGCGTCTCGCGCTTGTCGCCAAACACTACCGCGGCCGCACGACCCGTCTGGCCGTTCACGGCGATGCGCACTTGCTCGCCGTCGCGGCTATCCGACGCCGGGCGATCGACAAAGTAGACCGGTACCATCACCAGGCCGTCCTTATGCTTGCGGGCCTTGCGCGCCCAGGTGCGGATGCTCTTTTTATTGAGCCCCAACACCGCCTCGGCATCGTTGCCGGCAATATCGAGCGCCAGCTTATCAATAACCACCTGGTCCTTGGTGGACGCATCGACGGAAACGACGCGGAAATCGCCTTCCTGCATAGCGGGATCGAACGGCCCCACCTTACCAAAGTCCCACGGCTCCAAAATGCCCATAAGGCGAACGTCCAGGTAGTTGGCCCTGGGATATGCCCAGTCGAGCACCTCGTAGTACACCAAGGTCTCCTTGCTCAGGCCCTTACCCGGGAAGGACGCCATCATGCGCAGGTCCGCCAGCGCCATGGGGAAATAGAAGAGCATCATGTCATTTTGGATTGTGTCTTCCACGTCGTGCCCGGCAAATATCTCCGGGTACTGGCGCACCAGCTGCAGTGCGTTGGCACGTGCCTGCTGCGGCGATATCTCACAGGGGACGCCCTGTTCGGGAACGTATTCGGCACCCACGCCCATGGTCAGGCGCTTGCTAAACGCACCGGGCTTGAGAAGGTCAGCCATACCGATTTTGTTGCCGCAGGACGGGCACTCAAACACGCGCTGGGTCGATGACCCCTCAAAGGACGCGCCGCAGAAGGGGCAGGGAATGCTCACGTGCGTCGCCTCTTGGAACTCCTGCGCCGTTCCGCGATCTTCCCACAGCAGATGCTCCAGAACCGACTGATTGCGCCAGTGCGAATTGAAGAAATACCAGTCCGGGTCCTCTGGGCGCTCGAGCTGCGAGACGTGCGTGAGCTTGAGCAGCCCGTCAACCACCGTCAGCGGCGTATGACGGATACCCAGGGCGCTCTTGGGCTCCCCGGCATCCGCCTTCCACGGAATAACCGTTTCGCAATAGGCGCACTCAAAGCTGCGCTTTGCCTGGTGCGAATACATGGGGCCGCCGCAGTTTTGGCATTTAATGGCAAACATCTCGTCCATGGAAACGTCCTCCTTTGCACAGGGCTGTCGACATTCAGTATGTCGAGCAAATCGGCGCGTGCCCATACCCATGTGGCCCAAAATGGAGCACTCGGTCGGACGGGAAGGCGCAGTGAACCCGAAGGCGCGCGGACGGTCGCCCCCTCCGCCTCGCGCCCGTTAGCGCCGGCAGACCATTGCTGCATTTTCTGAACATCGGTACACGTTGCGTCTGTGCGAGCTACACTATCCCCTTAAACATGATTGTGAGGACGATCGTCATGCTATTTGTAAATCGGCTGGTACATACGCTTGTTCCCGGCAGCGAAAGCGAGCCGGTCGATACCTCCTGCCGCACCAACGCGGGTTTTGCCGCAGGCCTCATCTGCATCGGCCTCAACATCACGCTGTGCCTGGCCAAGGGCATAGCTGGTCTGCTCGCGGGCTCCGTCTCGCTTATCGCCGATGCCTTCAACAACCTTTCCGACGCCTCGAGCAACATCGTGAGCCTGCTCGGATTCCGCCTTGCCAGCCGCCCGGCCGATGAAGGTCACCCCTATGGCCACGGCCGCTACGAGTACCTTGCGGGGCTGTTTGTCGCCGTTCTCGTTTGCGCCGTCGGCATCAACCTGGCGCTCGAATCCATTACCAAGATCATCAAGCCTTCCCCCACCGCGTATTCGGCGCTCTCCATGGCAGCCCTTGTCCTGTCCATGCTCGTCAAGTTTTGGATGGCGGCATTCAACCGCACGCTGGGCAACCGCATCGATTCCGAGACGCTCATCGCCACGGCGCAGGATTCCAAAAACGACGTCATTGCCTCAGCCTCGGTCCTGGCCGCAGCGCTTATTTCGCAGACGACTGGCTTTGACCTCGATGGCTGGGCAGGCCTGGGCGTGGGCATCTTCATCTGCATCAGCGGCATGGGCCTGGTGCGCGACGCCATCAGCCCGCTGCTGGGACAGGCGCCCGACCCCAAGCTCGTCCAGGCAATCCGCGACAAGATCATGTCGTATCCGCAGGTCCTAGGCACGCACGACCTGATGGTGCACGACTACGGTCCCGGCCGCCAGTTTGCCAGCGCACACGTGGAAATGCCCGGCGAGGGCGATGCGTTTGAACATCACGAGATCCTGGACACCATTGAGCACGATATCAAACGGCAGATGGGCATCGGTATCACGCTACACTGCGACCCCATCGCCACCACCGGCGACGACCTGCGCGGCTGGGTCAAGCGCGGCATCATGCAGATCGATCCCGCGCTTTCCATCCACGACCTGCACGAACACGACGGGTTCGTTTCGTTTGACCTGGTGCGTCCCGACGGCTTTGACATATCCGACGAGGAGCTGCTGGAGCTCGTCACGCGCATCGTGCACGAGCGCCGACCCGACGCCTCGTGCGTCGTCACGTTTGACTCGGGCTTCAGCTCGCCTGACCGTCCGGCCGAGCAGCTGTAATCGACAGCAAAACGGGACGCAGGACCGCCGACCAACGCGCCTACGCGCCCGGTCACGCAATCCTGCGTCCCGTTTTTGTTTGCACTGCTAAGGCTCTAGCCGCTCGACCGCTAGTTCCCCTGCGCGCCCGAAATGCCGTTTTGCAGGGCACCCCAGGCGTTCGTTGCCATATCGCCCAGGTTCTGTGCGGTATCGCCGAGATTCTGAGCCGTGTCACCCAGCTCTTGGGCCTTATCTCCCAGCTCCTGGGCCTTGTTGCTCAGGTCCTCCAGCGTGTTGGAGCTCGAGCTGTCCGAGGTGCCCTGGTCGCCGGACGCATTACCCGACGAGCTGTCCTTGCGCGTGAGCTGAATCTCGAGGTTACCGTTGTCGTTATAGTAGGCAGACGTCACGACCCAGTTGGCATCGACAACGGGCGTCGAGCCGTCATCGGTCAGAATCACGGCATTCGAAAGATCGGCCCCGCGCGACTTGAGGAGCTTCTTGGCGTTGGACCAGTACTGACCCGGGATATCGCTCAGGTCGACGGTGCCGGACTGGGTAGTCTCGGTCTGCCCGGCCGTGGTATCAGTCGTGGCGCCCCGCTTGTTGAGCATGCCCGACACGATGGCAAACACTACCGACAGGGCAAAGAAGATCGCCAGCACGATCAGGATTTTCTTGATCACGCTCGACGAACGCGACGGCGTCTTTTCCTCGTCCTCGCCATACTGAGGGATGGACTTGGGATACTCACGATACGGCTCGCGCGCATATCGGTCGCGCGACTCGTAGGGCGGCTGTGCCGTGCGCGGCATATATGTCGTCTGCTGAGGTTGCGGAATGGGATTTTGCAGCAAGTCATCATAAGGGTCTGCCGCCGCGCTTCCGTAGGGACTCTGCGATGAGGCACCATACGGGTCCTGCGCTGCGTTTCCGTAATTCACAACGCGCGTGGGATCGGCCGACGCCTGCGTCGTATCGGGGGCAGCGTAGCCGGGATTCGGCACGACGCGGGTCTCATCGGCGCCATTGCCCGTCCGCGGGGAGCCGTAGCCACCCATTACGGTCGTCTTATCCTGGTCCATGCAACGATTCCTTTCCGTCGCCCGTAAGCATCAAGTTATCCATGCATTCTACCCGCGCAAAAGCCTATGATGGGCAAAGCCCGCCGGTATCTACAAGACATGCGCGGCCGACGGTCACAAGCGAATCGAGGAACGTCATGGCAAAAAGCAAGCTCATCAAAGACACAACGCGTGCCGAGCGCGAGGAGATCATTAAGCTGGCACTCGCTGGCTGCGGCAACGGCAGCTGCGATAATTGCGGAAGCTGCAGCTTGGGAGCCGGCGACCCGTACGGCACCTACCAGCCCTACATTGACGGCGAGATGGAGATCGCCGACATCAACATGATGGTCGCCGAGCGCAACGCCAAACTCTTCGGCCTCCAGCGCGGCTAATGATCCCTTCTTGGGCTGTGCACCAAAAAATGCGCCCATCTACTACGTTTAACCCAAGGGTGCCAACCATGGCCATATTTGTGTTAACAAAACCGCAGGTAAACGTCTTGCCGCATTGTTAAAAAACGCTCCATGGTCGGTCTAACCCCGGTAAACGTAGTAGATGGGCGCTTTTCGTGGCCCGGCCGGCCCAGATAGCTTGTTTCGGAGCCAATTTGCATCAAAAGTCCCCGGCGGCGCTGTGTTTTGCGCTACCGGGGACTGTTCTATTCACGATCCGTAGCTTTCCTTACTCGTTAGACACATATGTGGCACGAGGATAATCGGGCGTAACATCTTGGCCGCTGGAATAGCTCGAATCGAAAGGATGCGCCACCAGATCGTGCGTGCCCCATGCCATGCAGTCAAATAAACCAGTATCGAGAACAACGATATAACCCTTGCCGTCATAGCAGAAATGGTCCTCGGTAAAGTTATCGTCGTCTTCGAGGCTGTCATCAACTATTGAATCCGCCCCTCGCTTTGCCGCCCCGATCACTTGCTTGGCCTCGCTCTTGAGGGTGTCAAACGAGAGCCCGTGCTGTGCAAGCGAGTCCTCAAGCGAAACCTGCTCGCCCGTCTTGAGGTTATAGTATGCCGACCTCGTCACCTGCTCCGAACGATACGGAGGAATGTAGCTATCGGTGTAGGTACGCACGCATGCAATATCGCCATCAATCGAGACAATCTCAGCGTAATACATCGTGGTCACACGATTGCTCTCATCATATGGCGTTGCCTGCTTGCTCGCATCAAGCGCATCCGCGACGAGCTGAATCATATCCTTGTTGAACTTGGCGACACCCACACTCTGGCCTTTTACCTGAGGATAGGTCCACGTAGCCGAAATCTGGCACGTAACGTCGGGATCAGGCGCGCCCTCGCCCACCGGCGCCGTAAAGCTGACATCCTGTGTGGCAGTAGCAGCCTCATAGCTCGCCTGCGCACCGTCATCGTCCTTTGACTTCAGTTGCTCCAGCGTCGTGGCGACCGATGCGATGGTTTCGTTTACCGTATCCTTATCGTAAACTAGCACGCCATAAACGCCAGAAAAAGGAGCGAAAGACACATACGCCTGATGGGGAGCCACACTAACATCCGGCGTATAGACCTTCTCAATCTTGCCATTCTTATACGCCCAGACTTCAAGATGCGCAGCGGCCGCGTTATCCACACGGTCCACCGGTTCATCGGAATACTCAATCAGTAGCTCATCTTGGCCGTCGCCATCAAAGTCAACAAGTTTGGCATAGGCAACACCCTGGGCTCCATACGTAGATTGAGAATCATCAATCTCGACAGCCTCGCCCTCGCCGTACTTTTTCTGGTACTCGAGGATCTTGTCGGTGAACAGCTCGTTTGCCGTCTTGACCGCCGCCTTGGCAGAGGCCTTGGCCTCCTTCTTGGACTGCGTGAGCTCAACGCTCTTAGGGGCGTCCGAACCTTCCTTGGTATAGTCGACCTTCATGGTGGTCGTGCTCTTCTTTTTACCCTTGCCTGAGGTGATGGTCATCTGGTACTTCTGGTCGGGCAGCTCGCCAAAGTCCTCCATAGCAAAGCCGTCCTCGCCATCGACCTTGATGGTGTAGCTCTTGCCCTTGCCGGACACCGGCGCCAGCTCGACGGTATAGCTCTTGAGCTTTTTTCCTTTGCTGTTCTTGGGCAGCACTTTGGTCTCGCATGCACAGACAACGTAGCCCTTGCCACCCGAAGTCACCTCGGACGACGCGCCGATACGCGGCACAATCACGATAGCGGCGACAACGGCGACAACGGCCACACCGCCGATAACGGCCGCGACGATGCGGCCCCTGTGCTTGGGCTTCTTGGGTTGAGGCGTCACATCGAACGACTCAGCGGGCTCGGCGAACGGCTGCTCATATTGAGGCTGTGCCGCCATGTGAGCCGGAGCACCTTGCGCGGCCTGCCGCCCCGCAGGAGCTGATGACGGCGCGGACGCAGCAGGGTCGCCCACCAGCGCGCTATCCCCTACCGGAAACCCCACGGGCTCCGCTTGATCCTCGGCGGCGTCCACACGCGTTCCGCAGCTCGTGCAAAACATGGAGCCATCGGGTATCTGAGCCCCGCACTTGGTGCAATACATCGCATCTCCCGTCTCTCATCGCAGCCGCAATGCGCCTGCGCAGTTCTTCCAACTACACCGTACGAGAGAAATCCCCAACCTTGTTGCGCAACATTGCCGCCGCAAAAAAATGATCCCTTGGGAACGGAGGAAAAAGCCCCGCCGGGCCTTGGTAGGCGCGGCGGGGCGGGCAAGCGGCTATGAGCAGCAGGCTTAGAACAGACCGGTGATGTTGCCGTCGTTGTCGACGTCGATGTTCTCGGCCGCGGGAACCTTGGGCAGGCCCGGCATGGTCAGAACGCTACCGGTCAGCGCGACCACAAAGTGGGCACCGGCGGAAACCTTGAGCTCGCGCACCGTGATGCGGAAGCCCTCGGGAGCGCCCAGCGCCTTGGCGTTGTCGCTAAAGCTGTACTGGGTCTTGGCCACGCACACCGGCAGGTTGCCAAAGCCGTTCTCGCGCAGCTCGGCGAGCTGGCGCCTGGCAGCCGGCGTAAAGTCAACGCCGTCGGCGCGGTAGACCTTGGTAGCAACGGCCTCGAGGGCGTCGGCCACATCGGCACCGTCCTCGTAGGCAAACTTGAGCTCGCTCGGCTGCTCAATCAGGCGCATGACCTCATCGGCTAGGTCGAGCGCGCCCTCGCCACCCTTGGCCCAAACCTCGGACAGCTTAACGTTAACACCGAGTTTCTGGCATTCGGACTCGATGAGCTCGAGCTCGGCCTCGGTGTCCGTCGGGAAGCGGTTGATGGCGACCACGCAGGGCAGACCGTAGACATTCTGAATGTTGTCGACGTGGCGCAGCAGGTTGGGCATGCCAGCCTTGAGGGCCTCGAGGTTCTCCTCGTTGAGGTCGGCCTTGGCGACACCGCCGTTGTACTTAAGCGCGCGGGCAGTGGCGACGACCACGACGGCGCTGGGGCGAACGCCCGTCATGCGGCACTTGATGTCCAGGAATTTCTCGGCGCCCAGGTCGGCACCAAAGCCGGCCTCGGTAATGGCGACATCGCCAAAACGCATAGCCATACGCGTGGCCATGATGGAGTTGCAGCCGTGGGCGATATTGGCGAAGGGACCGCCGTGGACAAACGCGGGCGTACCCTCGAGCGTCTGCACCAGATTGGGCTTGAGCGCATCCTTGAGCAGTGCGGCCATAGCTCCCTGGGCCTTAAGGTCGCGTGCGCGGACGGGCTCGCCGGCATAGCTGTAGCCGACAACGATCTCGCCCAAGCGCTCCTTAAGATCGTTGATGCTCGTGGACAGGCACAGGATCGCCATGACCTCGGAGGCAACGGTGATATCGAAGCCGTCCTCGCGCGGCACGCCCTGGGCCTTGCCGCCAATACCGTCGATAACATGGCGCAGCTGACGGTCGTTCATGTCGACGACGCGCTTCCAGGTGATGCGCTTAACGTCGATGCCGAGCTGGTTGCCCTGCTGAATATGGTTGTCGAGCATGGCTGCCAGCAGATTGTTGGCGGCACCAATGGCATGGAAGTCGCCGGTAAAGTGCAGGTTGATGTCCTCCATGGGGATGACCTGAGCCCAGCCGCCGCCAGCGGCACCGCCCTTGACGCCAAAGACGGGGCCGAGCGAAGGCTCACGCAGGGCCACAGCGCTCTTGACGCCGCGACGGCGCAGGCCATCGGCCAGACCGATGGTCGTGGTGGTCTTACCCTCGCCCGCAGGCGTGGGGTTGATGGCGGTCACGAGGACGAGCTTGGCCTGGTGATCAGTTGGCTCATTGAGCAGAGAGTAGTCGACCTTAGCCTTGTCGAAGCCGTACGGAATCAGGTGCTTTACGTCGACGCCGGCGTTCTTAGCCACCTCGGTAATGGGCAGCGGCGTGACGGAACGTGCGATTTCGATGTCAGTAGGCATGGACGGTCCTTTCGTTACCGGATGAGAAAAAGACCAATTCAGCATAGCACGGGCGCGCAATAGTAAAGCACCCGCAACCGACAAACGGCGATATGTTTATCCAATGCTCAGCGATAGCCTACAAACCCGTCCTAAACGGTCGGCTCAATTCCCAAATGCTCAAAGGTGCGAAGCGTTGCCTGGCGACCCTGCGGTGTGCGAACCATCAATCCGCACTGCAGCAGATAGGGCTCGTAGACGTCCTCAAGCGTACCCGGGTCCTCGCCCACCGCACTGGCAAGCGTGGTCAAGCCAACGGCACGGCCGGAGAACGTCTTGGCGAGTGTCTCCAAGATACGAATGTCCATCCAGTCCAGACCAAGCTCATCAATCTCGAAGAACTCGAGCGCCTGACGACAAATATCAAGCTCAATAGGACCGTTGCCGCGCACCTGCGCGTAGTCGCGCACGCGCTTGAGCAGACGGTTGGCCAGGCGCGGCGTACCACGCGAGCGTGAGCCGATCTCGAGCGCGCTCGGATGGTCTATTGTCACGCCCAGGATGGTCGCCGAGCGCGTCACAATCTGGGCAAGCTCCTCGACGGCGTAGTAATCCAGGCGATACGAAATGCCAAAACGGTCGCGTAGCGGGCCGGTCAACATGCCCGAGCGAGTCGTTGCCGCCACCAGCGTGAACTTGGGGATATCCAAGCGAATCGAGCGCGCCGCCGGACCCTTACCGATCACGATATCGAGGGCAAAGTCCTCCATCGCAGGATACAGGACCTCCTCGACCGAGCGGTTGAGGCGGTGAATCTCGTCGATAAACAGCACGTCGCCCGGCTGCAAGTTAGTCAGGATAGCCGCCAGATCACCGGTGCGCGCGATGGCCGGGCCACTCGTCGTCTTGATCTGAGCGCCCAGCTCGTTGGCGATAACCGTGGCCAGCGTGGTCTTGCCCAGACCCGGAGGGCCCGAGAAGATCACGTGGTCGAGCGTCTCGCCACGGCTCTGCGCCGCCTCGATGAGCACGCGCAAACTCTGCTTGATGTGCTCCTGGCCACAGTAGTCGTCCAGGCGCTGGGGGCGCAGGGTACGGTCGACATCGAGGTCCTCGGGCGTCAGCTCCGAGCCCACCATGCGCTCGCCATGCGCCATGGATGCCGCCGGCGAGTTGCCAGGCGTCGCCCACAGGTCCTGAGAGTCATCGGCTTCCCACATCACGCATCCATTCCGAGTCGCTTAAGCGCCGCGCCGAGCAGATCCTCGACACGCATATCCTGCCCATCATACCCGCTCAGGGCAACATCGGTCTCCTGCGGGCTAAAGCCCATGGAAAGGAGTGCCGCGCGGGCATCGTCGATGGCCGAGGAAGCGGCGGTGGAAACCGGCATCGCAACCTGACCGGGAATCACGTCGACCGGAACAAAGCCCTTGTCCTTGGCGAAGGTGCTCTTGAGCTCCAAGATAAGGCGCTGCGCGGTCTTTTTGCCCACACCAGGCACCTTGGCCATGCCCTTGTCATCCTCGGCCATTACCAGGGAATACAACTGGCCCACGGTATAGGTGGAAAGCACGGCAAGCGCCAGGCGCGGACCGACGCCCGAGACGGACACGAGCCGATCGAACATCGTGCGCTCGTCCTTGGAGGCAAAGCCAAAGAGCGTCATGGCGTCCTCACGCACCTGCATGCGCGTGTAGAGGCGAACCTCGCCGCCGGGCGTCGGCAACGTGGCCGCGGTGCTGCCCGAGATGCCGAGCTCAAAGCCCACGCCCGACACATCGACGACGGCCAAGCTCATCGTGGCCTCGACAAGCGTTCCATGGAGCTGAGAAATCATCAGTATCCGGTTCCTCTCTGTTGATAGAACTCGCCACCGGTAAGCGCCCGCGTGCGACTGAGGTTGACGTGACAGATGGCGCAGGCCAGGGCATCGGCGGCATGGTCTGGGTGAGGGTCGTGATCGAGCTGCGTGAGCGTGCGCACCATGTAGGCAACCTGCCGTTTATCCGCAGCGCCCGTACCCACCACGGCCTGCTTGATCTGCATGGGCGTGTATTCGCCTATCTCGAGCGCGCACTCCGAAAGCGCCACGAGTGCAGCACCGCGGGCATGCGCCGTAGGAATTGCCGAGCGGACGTTGGCGCCAAAGTAGATGCTCTCGATAGCAGCGGTATCGGGGCGATAACGCTCCACGACACCCTTGAGGTCGCGGGCGATATGCGACAGGCGCACCGCGAGCGGACTACCCGCGCTCGTCTCGATACAACCGTAGGCACGGCAGCGAACCTCGCCGCGCCGCTCCTCGATAATCCCCCAACCCGTATGGGCCAAACCGGGGTCAATGCCCAAGATAACCAAGCCAACCTCCCCTCGTCTTTTGCCAAGCACAAGGCAAGGCCCCGCGCATCATTCACGAACGTCTGTTCTAGAATAACACAACGGGGCCAAGACGCTTAGTTGAAGTATCGGGGTTGGGAGCGAATCCCAACCCATATGTTAGTTTTGGCTGAAGAATGGGAACTGCCTCGGATCAACCGGCGGGTGCGGCATCGGTGTGCCCTGGGGTCCACCCTGCGGGCCACCCTGGCCGCCCATCATCTTATCGATGGCGTCCTGGACCTCGCCCTCAAACTTCTTCATGCCCTCGTGCAGGCGGCGCTGGCCGTCCTCGGAGCGCAGCTCCTCCATCTGCTCGGGCGAAATACCCAGTAGCTCGCCCAAAATGCCCATCATCTCACCACGCATGCGATCGCTTGTATCCTCGTCGGCAAAGCGGCGCACCTCGGCGCGCGCCAACGAATCGACCGTCATGCGCTCTTTACCGCTCAGGCCAAGATCGGACCACGCAAGCATATACGGCCAGGCACGCTCGGCAAATGAACGGGCCGAGACGATCGGCGCCGTCGGCAGCTGGCGGCGAGCCGTCTCTCCCTGGCGCACGAGCATCAGCAGCAACGAACATGCCTCGGGCTTGCCGGCGGCCATTGGGATGTCGTCGAAGGGACGGTTGCGGTCCACGTGCGCCTCGAGCGTGCCATCGACCTCGCCCGGCTCAAGCCCGCCGAGCAGCTGCGCCGCGCGGTCGAGCATGTCGACCGGACCGTCAAGCGTCGAGAGCGCTTGCGCCAGCACGCGCTCCATGCAATCCTCCACCGCGTTGAGCGTCACGAGTTCCTGCGGCACCACGGCAGACGTACGGTTGCGTACGCGCGCCACAAACTCGAGCGTCGACAGGTATACGTCGCCAAAGGGCGCGTAATCGCCCTGGTAGCCACCGCAAAGTGCCGGTGCCGCCAACGCGTACTCGGTCTTGGAAAGCGGGCTCAGAGCCATCGCACCCAGCTCGAGCGCCGTGTCCTCCAGCATGAGACCCAGCGTGCGAGAGCGCAGGCGCTCGGCGTCGCCCGCCGACACATCGCGGTCGAGCACACGCGCGGCATCCGACGCATCGCGCTCAACCGTGCGAATATGTAGGCGCTCGGCAATCGCGCGGACGGCGGCACAGCGAGCAGCCTCGGCCTCCTCCTGCGCCGGCGTAAAGATGCGGTTGCGTCCCAGCACCAGGCCGACCACATTACGCGGACCCAGGGCGTCAACGGCAAGCGCCGCCAGCAGGGACGACGGCAGATCGCCCTCGAGCGCCACCACGGCGCGCGACGTACCGCGGGCGCGGGCATTATCGCGAACGGCGAGCACCAGCGCCCGCCACAACCACTCCTCGGAACGAAACTCGGGCAGCTCGTGGTCCTCCAAGGCATCGAGCATCACACCGCGCTGAATCTCCTGAACCAGTAGGCTCTCTTCAAAACATGGTGCTTGGGCCACCACGCGACCGCAGTCGTCGAGCACAAACGAGCCACCGGTATACACCGACTCGTCGTACGCACCAACCGGCGCCATGCAGGCAAACCACACGCTGCGCTTGGAGGCGATCTTGCGGTAGGCTCCGCTGCGCACGGCGGCGATCGCGGCGGTCTCGCGGTCGGTCATATCGAATGCGTTGAACTGGAAATACGCAATGAGGTCGACGCCGGTCGGCAGCATCTCGAGCTCGCGGTCCAAGTCGAAGATCACGGCGATGCGCACGCCGTCCACGTCGAACACCGGCGGCGCCCAACGCGCGTCGTTGTTCTCGCCACGCTGCAGGGCAATGCTCGAACGGGCCGGCACCACATGGCCGTCCTTGAGCATCATGTAGTCGAGCAGGGGCTGGCCCTCAAACGAAACCGCCGCGGGCACGATGCAGATCATATCGAGCTCTTGGATACGCTCGGCGACGCCGGTCAAGCCGGCAAGCATGTCGTGCTCAAAGTCGGCAGCGCCCACCAGGCCGCCGGGCAGGGCCCCCATAAAGAGCGGAGCCGGCACGCACAGCACGCGCGCACCGCGCTCGTGGGCCAGGCGCGCCTGGTCCTCGATGCGACCGCAGATACCCTCAATATCACCCAGGCGCATATCGATCTGTGCAAGTGCGAGCTTCATGGCTCAGCCCTTTCCGTCGTAAACCGTCGCTATCGCAGTAAAAGCGCCGGCCGCATGATGCAGTCGGCGCTCGCATGTGCATATGCTAGCTATGATACCCCGAGCGGGGGCGCGCTCCTAGAACGTCGCGGACCACAGCCCGTGCAGGTTGCAATAGGCATAGACGGTACCGGTCTTGGAACCGCCGGCAAAAAACGTCGCGGGCTTCATGCCGGGCTGGAGGTAGTGGACCTCCAGACGGCCCTCGGCCTCAAGGGCGATCCACTCGATGTAGTGCTCGGGCACCATAGGATGCTCGACCGAGCCCACGCGTGCGCGGATCACGTGACCGTCGCGTTCGCTCTCAACGACGGGCACGTGCTTCTCGTGCGCCGCGTCCTCGGTGTTCGCGGTCAGCTCCGTGCAGCCGGCAGGGGTTGCAACGTCGTTGCCAAGGGCGGCAATGAGCTTGCCGTCGGGGTCCTTAAAGAATTTCGCCATGATGTTCTCCTTTGCTGATGTGCCGGTGTTCTCGATGCTTCTTATGCCCAAAGGCAGGCGAACCATCCACGGCATGGCAAATGAACACATAACGAGCGAGACTAGCGCCCGTCGCCGCCGAGCAGCGCCAGAACATCCTCGCGGGTAAACAGCGCCGACGAGATGCCGTCGCCGCCGAGCACGCTATTGACCAGGTCGCGTTTGGACTCCTGGATCTGCATGATGCGCTCCTCGATCGTGTCCTTGGCGATGAGCTTGTACACGGTCACGGTATGTTGCTGGCCAATACGGTGCGCACGGTCGGTCGCCTGGTCCTGCGCGGCCACGTTCCACCACGGGTCGTAATGGATGACCACGTCGGCAGCCGTCAGGTTAAGGCCCACGCCACCCGCCTTGAGCGAAATCAAGAACACCGGCACCTCGCCCGCTTGGAACTGCGCGACCATCTTGGCGCGGCTCTCCTTAGACGAAGCGCCCGTGAGCTTAAGAAAGCCGACGTCCTCCTTGGCCAAGCGCTTGCCGATAATATCGAGCATGCCCGTGAACTGGCTGAACAGCAGAATGTGGTGCCCGCCGTCGAGCGCACCGTGCACGAGCTCCATACAAGCGTCGAGCTTGGCGCTCCCCGCCTTGTAGTCCTCGTAGTGCAGGTGTGGGTCACAGCAGATCTGGCGCAGTTTGGTGAGCTCGGCGAGCACCTTGAGCTTGTCCTTCTTAAACTCGGATGCCTCACGATGCTGCACCTGCTGGGCGATGCGGTCCTGGTTGGCCAGGTAGAGCTTGCGCTGCTCGCCGGTGAGCTGTGCCATGACGGTGTCCTCGATCTTCTCGGGCAGGTCGGCCACCACGTCTTCCTTAACACGGCGCAGCACAAACGGCGACACGAGCGACTGTAGGCGAGCGGCGCTATCGCCCTCGGCATGCTCGACGGGGCTCTCAAAGCGCTTGGCAAACGACTCGCGCGTCCCCAAAAGGCCCGGCATCAAGAAGTCGAAGATGCTCCAGAGCTCGGACAGGCGGTTTTCGATGGGCGTGCCCGTCAGGGCAAAGCGCACGCCGGCCGGCAAGCGCTTGGCGGCGCACGCCACCTGCGTGAGCGGGTTTTTAATGTACTGGGCCTCGTCGAGCACGACGCGGGCAAAGTCCTGCTCGGCATACTCGTCGATATCGCGGCGCATGAGGTCGTATGACGTCACGACCACGTTATGCTCGGCCACGCCGGCGATCTGCACGCGGCGTTGAGCCTTGGCGTCCACAATGGCGCACACGTCGAGCGAAGGCGCGAAGCGCTCCAGCTCGGCAGTCCAGTTATACACGAGCGACGCGGGGCATACCACGAGCGTGGGCTTGGCGTCTCCCGCTTCCACGCGCGCCAGGATATGCGCGATCATCTGCAGGGTTTTGCCCAGGCCCATGTCGTCGGCCAAAATGCCGCCGAGGCCCAGGTGCTCGAGCGAGCCGAGCCACTGGTAGCCATCGACCTGGTAGCCACGTAGCGTGGCCTTGAGAGATGCCGGCACCGTAAAGTCCATCTTGCCGAGCGTATCCAGGCGCTCGACGGTGCGGCGGAACGCAGCGTCGCGATCGGCTTCGAGCGCGGGCGTGCGCGCGAGCATGCTGTCGACGAACAGGGTACTCGACGCGGGAAGCGACACGCCATCGAGCAGATCGACGGCATCGACACCCAGGTCCTCGGCAAGACCAAACGCGGCGCGCGCCCCCTCATCCAGGCGTACGATGTCGCCGGACGTCAGGCGCGCAAACGTCTGATGACGCTTGTAGGAGTCGAGATAGATGGCAAGATCTGCCGCCGAAAGACCGCTCGCGCCCAGTTCGACATCGAGCAGGTTGCTCTTGACGGTCGCGCGCACCGAAAGCTTGGGCGCAGGGCGCACCGAGATCTGGCGCAGGCGGTCGCTGAGCATGACCTCGCCCAGCTCGGACAGGGCAGACAGGCCCTCGGTAAGCAGGCAGAACAGGCTCTCGTCATCGCGTTCCTCAAACGCCAGGCCGCCCTCGTGGAAATCGAAGTACATGGCAGCCGTGTCCATAACGCGAAACTCTGCCACCTCGTCGCGCGGCGGCACGCCCGGGCGCTGGTCTTCGAAGGGGCTTCCCGGAGCGCCCAGGCCAAAGAGATCTGCCGACCAGTCGCCGTAGGTAACCGTAATTTTGCAGGTCACGAGCCCGTCGTCGACACCGATTGACATGGCAAAGCTCGGCTCGGGCGCCACGGTATCGAGCGCGGCGGGCGCGGTGAGGTCGGTGTAGTCGCGCAAAATGGGCAGCGCCATGCGGCAGAACTCACCCACCTGCTCGACGGCGATATGGACCGGCGTGCGACAGGGCAGCAGACGCGACAGAAACGGTGCGGCATGCTGGGCAAACGCCGCATCGGCGCGGCGCGCGCGGTGCGTGTCAACCAGATAGGCAACGTCGCCCGAGACAAAGCAGTACATATCGGCGGGCAGGCGCAGGTCGTAGCTGCCACCGGCCGCCGGCGCGATCTTGGCGGCAAGGAGCGGCGGTTGTTTTGCCGAGGCCTCGTCCTCCCCCACCGGCGACAACTCAACCGCTACCTCATAGGAACGATGCGTTGTCGTTCCCCGCGACCAGGCGGGCTCAAAGGAAATGGTCCGGCCAGGTAGCAAGTCCAGCATGTATACGATGTCATGCTCGGACAGCGGCAGCTGGCGCTCGGCGACAAAGCCGCTGCGTGCAAAATCGTACGACGCCGAACGCGAACTCGTGATGTCGCTCAGATACACAACCGTTGCCACAACAAGGTCGAGCAGGCGCACCGAAACCTCGTCAAAGGCTTCGGGCGTATGGACAAACGTGAGCTTCTTGCCGTACGAGAAGGTGCCGCCTCGGACATAGGCATCGGCCATGCCGTCGATATCCTTGACCACGTAGGACACCGAGCCACAGCGGATGCGAAGCTCGAGCGCCCAGCTAAAGCGGTCGGCAAACAGCGGATTGTAGTACGGCACCAGCGAGGGCTCCAATACCGCCTTGGGGGCATCGGGGTCGACTGTGCCGGCGAGCTTGCGGCGCATGCTCGCCAGCTCATCCATGCGCGCGTCCGAAAGATCGGAAAGCGCCGCCACAAGGCTCGGGCTCGTGGGGACGGGCGCCGGGAAGGGAAAGTTGGGGTTGACGGCCGGCGCGGCGGACGCGGCGCGCGCGGGCTGTTTCGGCTGCGCCGTAAACGTGCGAACCGGCGTGCGCAAACCTTCGACGGGCTCGGCGCCGCTGGCATCCAAATACGCCAGCGCCGTGGCAATAGCGTGCTTACACATACCGGGATAGCGGTATGCGGCGGGGCAGTCGCAGTCGTAGTCGATAACCTCGTGCTCGTCCATGTCGAGCGCCACGTGCGTCTTGTACAGGTCGCCGCGCGAGCCGCGCACCGAGCCCTCAACCGTCACGTTTTTGGAGAAGCGCGAGCCGCTGTCCTCGATCGACAGCACGGCGCCGTTAAGCATGAGCGAACGCCCCTTCATAAAGGTGCCGCTCAACGCCGCCTCTTTGCGAAGCGCCTGCACAAACGTCCCCTGCGCCATCACTTCCTCCAATCTCACCCGGGGTAGCTTAGATCACCGTCACGCGGCCTTGGTTACCCACGATGGCCTTAGCCTCGGCCAGCAGCGGAATCGAGCGCGCGTTGACCTTGGCAGGCACCTCGGCGCGCAGCACGCGCCCGTCCACCTGCTCGATAAAGATCTCCACGCGATCGCCACCCGGGTTAGCGGTGAGCACCGTGGCCAGGCGCGCCATATTGCCCTGGCTAAAGCGGCTGTTGGGCACCATGACCTCAAACACCTTGGGCTTGTTATTCTCCTCGTTGAGCTCCAGCGGCACAATCTCCTGCGCGATGATCTGGTCACCGCGGTCCGAGCGCTCGAGCTTGCCCTTGATGCGCACAAAGGCGTCGGACAGCTGCGCGCCTGTCTCGGGATCGACCTCGCCGTACAGGTACCCCTCGGCCTCCTTGTAGGTCTTGGGGAACACCACGACGGTGGCCTCTCCTTCCATGTCCTCGAGCTGCACGATGCCCATGGGGTCGCCGTTTTTGGTCACGCGCTTGGACACGCTCGAGACCATACCGGCCCACCACAGCGCCTTGCCCTCGGGAATCTCCTGGTTGATGGTGCCGCCCGTGGGGTTTTGTACCTCGTAACCGGTGTCGATCTGCGAGAACGAAAAGTCACGCGCCTTGGCTAGTGCATACTCAAACGGGCGCAGCGGGTGGTCCGAAACATAGATGCCCAGAACCTCTTTCTCCTGGCTCAGCTTGAGGTGGCGGTCCCATTCCTGGCCGTCCGGATCTGGCACGCTCACCTCGAAGCCCGAGCCCTCAACGTCGCCAAACATATCGAAGAACGAGGTCTGGCCGCTCGCGCGGTCCTTCTGGCGCTTTATCGCGGCATCGATGATGTTCTCGGGGTTGTTCTTATCCACAAAGTGCATCATCTGGCGACGCGGATACCCCGTGGAGTCGAAGGCGCCTGCCTTGATCAGCGATTCGATTACGCGACGGTTGGCCTGGCTCGAGTCCACGCGCTCGACAAAGTCGTGCAGCGTCTTAAACGGGCCGCCCGCCTCGCGCTCGGCGATAATCGCCTGCGCCACGCCGGTACCCACGCCGCGGATGCCGGCCAGACCAAAGCGCACGCCCTCCTTGGTAGCCGTGAACTCGGTGCCGGACTCGTTGACATCTGGCGACAGCACGGGGATGCCGTCGTGACGGCATGCCGAGACGTAGTGCACGATTTTGTCGGTCTTACCCGTATAGGACGTCAGAACGGCCGCCATGTACTCGTGCGGATAGTGCGCCTTGAGCCACGCCGTCTGCATAACCAGGATGGCGTAGCCGGCAGAGTGCGACTTGTTAAAGGCGTAAGACGCGAACTCGAGAACATCGTCCCAAATCTTCTGGGCGACCTCGCGCGTGTAGTTGTTCTTGATAGCGCCGTTCATCCAGTGGTCGTAGGTGGTCTCGTCCGAGCCATCCTCCCAGTGCAGCACCGTCGACGTGAGCAGTTTGATCTTCTTCTTAGCCACGGGTTTACGGATACGCGAGTCCGATTCGCCCTTGGAGAAGCCGCACATCTCGACGGAGATGAGCATAACCTGCTCCTGGTAGACCATGGTGCCGTAGGTTTCGCCCAGGATGTCGTCCAGACGGTCGTCGTAGGAGACCGCCGGCTCCTTGCCGTTCATACGGTTGATGTAGGACGAGACCATGCCGGCGCCCAGCGGGCCCGGGCGGTACAGAGCGATCAATGCTACGACGTGCTTGTACTCGGTGGGCTTCATGTTCTTGATCGTGGCCGTCATGCCGGCGGACTCGACCTGGAAGACGCCGGCGGTATGGCCGGAGCCCATGAGCTTAAAGATCTCGGGATCGTCAAAGGGAATCTCTTCCTCTTTGATGTCGATGCCGAAGTTCTTCTTGATGTTTGCCTTGGCCTTGGAGATAACCGTCAGCGTGCGCAGGCCCAAGAAGTCCATCTTGAGCAGGCCCATGTCGGCAACGGTATGGCCCTCGTACTGAGTAATCTCGACGCCGCCCTTGGTATCGAGCTTGGTTGGCACGTGCTCGTTGACGGGGTCACGGCAGATCAGAACGGCGCACGCATGCACGCCCTCGCCACGGGTGAGACCCTCAATCGAGAGCGCCGTGTCGATGATGCGGCGAGCGTCGTCGTCCTTTTTATAAGCCTCGGCAAAATCGGGGTTATACAGATCCTCTTTGCCGGGTTGTTTGTCGAGCACCTGCTTGAGCTTGACCTTGGGGTCGCTCGAGACCATCTTGGACAGGCGCTGACCCATGTAGACCGGGTAGTCCAGGACGCGCGCGGCGTCGTTGATGGCCTGCTTGGCCTTGATGGTCGAGTAGGTGATGACGTGGGTGACCTTCTCGGGGCCGTAGAGCTGGCGAACGTGCTCCACGACCTCGAGGCGCCGCTCATCGTCGAAGTCCATATCGATATCGGGCATCTCGGTACGCTGCGGAGACAGGAACCTCTCGAACATCAGGCCGTTCTCGAGCGGGTCGAACGCGGTGATGTTCATGGCGTAGGCGACGATAGCGCCGGCGGCCGAGCCACGGCCGGGGCCGACGCCGATGCCGTTGTCCTTGGCCCATTGCACGTACTCGGCGACGATGAGGAAGTAGGCGGCAAAGCCCTTGTCGCAGATGACCTTGTATTCATACTCAAAGCGCTCTTTGATGTTGACGCCACCGATCTCGCGCGTGGCCCAGTCGTCACCGTAGTGCTGGCGCAGGCCCTTCTCGCACTCGCGGCGGAACTGACTCTCGTGCGTCTCGCCGGGGTCGAGCAACGGGAAGCGCGGCAGGATGATGGAGTCCCAGTCCAGCTCGACGTAGCACTTGTCGGCGATCTCGAGCGTGTTGTCGCAGGCCTCGGGGCAATACGGGAACATCGCCCGCATCTCCTCCTCGGTCTTCATGTAAAACTCCGAGCCAGTCATGCGCATGCGGTTGGGGTCGTCGACCTTGGCGTTCATGCCGATGCACATGATGACGTCCTGCACGGGAGCGTCCTCGCGGCGCAGGTAGTGGAAGTCGTTGGTGGCGATGACCTTGACGCCTACCTGCTTGGCGATGTCGATGAGCGTGCGGTCCATCTGCTCATCGGTCAGGCCGTTGTCGGTGGTGATGCCGTGTTCCTGGATCTCGATATAAAAGTCGCCAGGTTCGAAGGTATCACGGAAGGTCTCGGCCCACTTGATGGCGCCCTCCATGTCACCGCGGTCGATGTACTTGGGGATGATGCCGGCGATACAGGCACTCGTGCAGATCATGCCCTTGGCGTGGCGGCGCAGGTTGTCGAGCGTCACGCGCGGCTTGTAATAAAAGCCCTGCACGGCGGCCTCGGAGACCGTCTGCATCAGGTTGACGTAGCCCTCCTGGTCCTTGGCCAGAAGGATCATGTGGTAGAGCTCGGGCTTATGGTCGCGGGCGAGCGTCTCGTCCGGCGTAAAGTAGACCTCGCAGCCAAAGATGGGCTTGATGACCAGAGGCGGCTTGAGCTCGTCGATGTTGCCCTTCTCGTCCCACATGGCCATGTCCTTCACATACTGGGCATGCTCGCGCGGGCTGGACTCGGGATCGGGCTCCACCAGCTCGTCGCGGCGGTCCTTTTCCAAGAAGGCCTTGTCGTGGCTCCAGGTTTTGTACTCGGGCGTGTTGTGGTTGACGGCGTCGCAGGCCAGCGCCAGGTCGGGTACGCCATACATGTAGCCGTGATCGGTAATGGCCACGGCGGGCATGCCCAGCTCTACGGCGCGATTGACCATATCCTGGATACGGGTTGCGCCGTCGAGCATGGAGAAAACGGTGTGGTTGTGCAGATGGACGAATGCCATGTGATGAGCTCCGATGCGGGTTCGTGTTCTGACTGAACGATTTTACCGCACGGCGCGGATAGCACCCGAACCTAGCCAAACCAACACGGGTAGTCAATTTGGGACCTTCAAAAAGGGGAATGAGGGCATCCAGATATATCGAGTATTACTGGAACCCCGGCGATGCGCGGAATGATTTGTGACGAATAGTCATGTCCATCAAGAAGGCTCGACGCTTCGGATAGCTCGTCAATCGATATATCAATTCTTGGAGACCTGTATTCCAACCATTTTTAATGAAACAACGGCGGTAATTACTATCGCGATTGCACCAATAATACCGAGCGCTATCTGAATGGGATATAACCCCAACACATGTCCAAATATGGAGAAAAACACTGCAGAAAAGAGAGCCCTTACCAGAGACGCGACGGAAAGGATCGTCGCGCGGAGATCGTCCGCTATCGCGTCTTGGATTAAGTTTTCCGAAGTGATGTACACCACTTCTGGGAGAAAACAAAGCACCATGCTAAGGCCAAACAAACACAGCGGATTTGAAGCGAACCACGGAAGAATCATGAAAAGGCCAGCCTCGATTAGCATCGAGCCGAGCATGGTATTTCTTTTCCCGAAACGCAATGAGAATAAATCTGCTGCAATGTAGGCCGTCGCATTTACTGCATAGGATGCACCGAAAAAGATTCCTATTATGGAGACGGGAGCATCAAATGCGTCGAATACCAACTGATTCAAGTTGTAATAACTCCCATAGAATCCATCGAGCATGCTTGTGCCGATTAGAAGAAGCAATACCGCAAAAGCGGATTCTCCAACACGCCAGGTTTCGCGTCTGAACATCTTGGCCGCGTCAAACCTTCCCTTTTCAGAGCTTTCAGAACGGGTCGCTTCCGTCCTCTCAATGGGATACAGAAGGAAAAGCTGCAGGAGATAGAAAACGGAGACACATACGTAGAGGGCGCTCCAAGATACTTGGGCAATGAAAGATCCGAGCACAATCGCCATTCCCGTAGCGATTGATTGCGCGGCAAGCAGCCGAGCGTTGATGGTGAGGAAACGCTCTCCTTGACCGGCATTCCGGGCAATTTCATATAAAAGTGCTTGTTCGGATCCCGATTGAAGGGAGTAGGCGAGTGCCTCAACAAGGGAAAGCACGACAAGAAAGGGACCTGAGAGCAACAGCATGCCAGCCGTATGGAAGAAAAGCAGCAGCACGCCCACTTGAATCGAAAACTTCTTTCCAAAGAAATCGCCTATCAGCCCTGTTGGCAGCTCGAGAACGACCGTTGTAATGTTAAACAGGGCTTGATAAAGCGCGATTTCCGTGACAGACATTTCTTTCTCCGCAAGGAAAAGTAGAAACACTCCCCGATTTAAAACAAATCCCGCGAGAACGAAAAAGGCGGAATAGATGTGCAGTTGCGTAGCGGCATTCTTATTCATTTGGCACTTCCAACAACATTTTTTGTCGGGCTGTTCGCTACTGACTCGAAACCCGAAGCGTTCACGGTTTCCGATGAAGAGTCACCTTACCTTTTGCGGTATGGGCGCTTCTCGTACTTATAGCCGTTGAGCTTGTTGCGGCTGGGACGCTTGCCCGTGGCGTTCTCGATATCCTGCATGATGGACCCCGCCAGAGCGTAAAAAAGCTCCTCCGGCGTCACCTTAAGCGTTTTGGCGAGCTGCATGATGGCTCCTTATTCGTTTGAACCGTTCGAGCCATTGTACCGCCCCAGGCTCTCCCATGCGTTGCGGTGAAATGCGGACTGTTTGGCGGCTTTTTTGGCCAAAACAGTCCGTATTCCACCGCAAGTTATTGAGGGCTAGAGGCTGTAGGTGACCACCTGAGGCTCGCACGGGTTGGCGGGGTCGACTTGCTCCACGCGGACGAACTTGACGGTCACGGCCTCAAAGCCCGCCTTGTGCAGAACATCAGCGTAAACGCGCGCCTGCAGGGCGTGCTTCTCCTGCAGCTGTTCCGGCGTCTCGTCCGGTGTGCCGCCCGTCTTGTAGTCGATGACCAGCGCGCGTGACGAATCCGCCGGGTTCGTCGCCAAAGCATCGATGGCGCCCTCGGCATATGCACCGTAGCGAGCGATGTCCTCATCCTCGCAGCCCAGCGAAAAGAACGGCACCTCGGCGCGAACGCACGGCCAGGCAAGCAGCTCGGCACGGACCGCCGACTTGAGCCAGCGATCCAGGGCAACGTCGAAGCGTTCGCGCTGTTCCGGCGTCAGGCGCCACAGACGAGCCAGGGCGTCGGCACGCTCGGCGGGCAGCGCATCGGCACCCATCTCGATCAGCCACTGGCAGGCGGCATGGAACGCCGAGCCCAGCGCCATGGGGTTGCCGGCGGGCTCAACGGCGGCCACGCCTGCATCCGTCATCTCGGAACCATCCGACTCCGCATCATCGCCAGCCTCGTCCATGGGCACATGCGCCTCGGCGGCTCGGTCCTCGGACTCGGCATGCAGCGCCGCGGCAATTGACGAGTAGCTGTACGAATCGCGCGCCGGATACGGGCAGGTGCCCATGCGCACGCCCACCGTCTGGGGATACACGAGCTCAAACGCATCGGGCTCGGGGTCGGCTGGACCGGGAACAGCGGCGTGGGCATCCGCACCGGCACCCTCCGGCTCCGCATCGCCGCGGACAAGCCTGCCCTCGGCATCCAGCGAAGCGTTGACCTCAAACGCCTGCTCGCCAAACGTAAAGTCCGCCAGCGAGATGAGCTCGTAGTCGCCCGGCTTGGAGTTGTCGAACACCAAACGGTCGCTATCGAGCTGCGGTATGTCCAGGCTGTCGGTCGGCAGGATGCGGCGCAGCACGTCGTAGGTCAGATCCGTCTCGACATCGAAGGTCGGCGCCGTCACCTTGCCGCGGCTCACGCCGACATCCATCGCCAGAATGACCAGCTCGCGCGCTCGCGTCATGGCGACATAGAGCAAGCGAGCCCGCTCCTCGAGCGAAAGCTGCAGGTCGTCGTTGCGCAGGCGAACGAATGCCTCGGCGGGAGAACCCGTCGCGCAGACATCCTCCATGAGCTCCGGCGGCAACCATAGCGACGTGCCCTTACCCTTAAACGCATGCTCAAACTGCTTTTTGACGTCATCGCCCTTTACGAACGTGCCGTCCGCGAGTTTAACGCCGTCGAAGCGTGCCGGCAGCGCCACGACCTGCGCTCCACCCTCGACACGCCCCATCTGAGCCGCACCCGAGGACTTACGCACGCCAAAGCACTCCGCAACCGCCACGACCGGATACTCCAGGCCCTTGGAGGCATGCACCGTCATGATGCGCACCGCGCCGTCGCCCTCCTCGTTGAGGGCGCCTGGGGCCTCCTTGCCCGCCAAGAAGCGGTCGAAGGCAAGCGCAATGGAACGCGGCGAGTTACCGAACTCGGCCTCCGCCTCGGCCACGGCATCGAGCGCCTTAAGCACGTTGGCGGCAATGGCCTTGCCCTCGGGACCACGCTGTGCCAGACGCACAAACCAGCCGGAAGCGTTGACAGTATCGCGCGCGATGGCGGCGAACGAATCGCGGCCCACGCGACGAAGCGCATACCGCAGCACCTCGCGGGCGCGCGTCACGAGCGGCAAGTCTTGCAAACCCGGCACATCGGAATCGCTCATGATGCCCACGTCGATGTTGCGGCGCGAGGTCTCCCCCGTCTGGTCGTCCAGCTTGGTCGCCAGCGCCAGGAACTCCTGGGCGCCGAGCGCAAACATCGGCGAGGCGAGCAGTGGCATAAGGCCCTGCGCCGTATCGACCGGATTGGCGAGCGCGCACACCAGAGCGCGCACCGTCTGCACCTCGGCAGCCTGGGCAAAGACCGAGCCGCCTGCGATCACGCAGTCGAGCCCTTGGTCGCGGAAGGCCTGCGCATAGACATCGGCGTTGGTCATGCGGCCCAGCAGCAGGACCATGCTGCCCTGGGGCTGCCCCGCTTTGACGAGCGCTTGGAACCGCTCGGCAATCGCACGAGCTTTCGCCTGCGTTCGCTCCTGCGTGCTGCCACCGGCAACGAAGACCGCCTGGCGGCGCGAAGCCTTTGCCTTGAGCTTGTCCTCGCGATCGTCACTCGGCTCAAGATCCAAGAACCCCTGCATCAAACCACCGGTATCGCCGTCAAAGACGCGCGCCACATAGCGCAGCACCTCGTCGTGGCTGCGGAAGTTGCGCACGAGTTTGACGAGCTCGCCGGCGGGGGCATCGGATGCGACAGCCGTCTCGGGCGCAGCAGAGGAGCCCACTTTGCGCTCCTGGCGGCGGAAGACCTCAACCTCGGCGCCACGGAAACGATAAATCGACTGCTGCGCATCGCCCACGGTACACAGCGCACGCTCACCCGCGCCGGTCAGGTAACGGATCAGGTCAACCTGCATCTGGTCGGTATCCTGGAACTCATCGATCATGACCATCTTAAAGCGGCCCTCATAGGCTGCTCGAATAGCCGGGTAGTCGCGCAGCGCCTCGTACGCCATGCGCAGCAGGTCGTTGTTATCGAGCGCGGACTGGCCGGCCTTCAGCGCGCGATACTCGGCCTCCACGGAACGGGCCAGGCCCACCAGTGCATCGAGCGCGGGGGCACCGCAGGCAAGCACGATATTGATAAATGCATCAGCAGCCTCGGCCTTGAGTAGCTCCACCTGCTCCTTAGAAAACGCCTTGCTCGCGCGCGGCATGGTGCACGACATCATAAGTCGCGCCGCATCGACCATGGTCTTGCCGCTCGCCTCGAACGCGTCGATGGCATCGAGCGCCGTCTGCGCCTTCTCGGTCGCGGCCTTGCTTGCGCCCAGCGCCGCGCGATAGGCATCGGCGAGCGCTGAGGTATCGGCCTGGCCGCGCGCCACACACACGTCGTCCATACCGCCCGGCAACTGACTCGACAGCTCCAGCAGGTCGCGCACCAGACCCTTGATGGTCGTGCCGGCGCCAAAGGGACCGCCCTCGCCCGCCATGGGATACCAGGCGTAGAGGGCCTTGAGCGATGCCGCGAGCTCGGGGACGGCATCGGGCGCCGTCGCGCGGGCCAGCACATGCTCAACAGCCTGGTCCATAAGCTCGTCGGTATCGGTGAGCACCGTGAACTCGGGGTCGATGCCCAGCTCCAACGCATGCGCGCGCAGGATGCGCGAACACATGCCGTGAATGGTCGAGATCCAAGCGTCGTCGACGGTCAGGGCCTCCTCGTCCATACCCTCTTCGATAAGCGCGCGACGCACGCGGTCGCGAATCTCGGCCGCGGCATCTTTGGTAAAGGTAATGGCGAGCACCTGATCCAGATGCTCGACAAACGGACCGGATTCGGGCGAGAGCGCATAGACGATGCGGCGCGTGAGGGTAAAGGTCTTGCCCGAGCCGGCACCTGCCGAGACAAACAGCGGGCGGTCGAGCGTTTTGACGACTTGCAGTTGTTGCGGCATCAAAGTCGAAAGATCCATGGTCTACACGTCCCTCCTTACAAACGTTCCTTCGTGGTTATACGAGCAGCGCGCATGCGCGGCCTGAGCCGACGTCGGGTCGACGGCGGCAACGTTGCCTGCCTCGAGCTCGCGCAGACGCTCGGCAATGCCGGTCTCCACGCGATCGAGCAGTGCATCGAAGTCCATGTTGCCGCCCTCGCCGGGAAAGCCCTTCTTAAGGCCTGGGATGCGGCCGTCGCCGCGCTCTTCCTCAAGCAACTCGGCGCTCGCCGCACCGCGCAGCGCGGGCTTGCCGCCCTTGGTCGAAAAATAGAGCGCGGCGCGGGTATCCAGATCCAGCGCCCGACGCATGGCCTGCGCGTAGATGAGTGTCTGGGTATGGGGCGGCAGCCAGCGCGGGTCGTCGATGGGCGCCGTGCCCGACTCCTCGTCGCGCACCGTGGGGTCGGCGAGCTTAAACTCCTCGACACCCGAACGATGCTTATAGTCGATTACCACGGCGCGATTCTCGGCATCCACATCAACGCGGTCGATGCGCCCGCCAAGCGGCCAGCCGGCATACTCAACGTTAAGATCGTTAAAGGCAAACTCCAGGTAGCGCGGGGCAAAGGGGGCAAGTGCCTCGGACTCGTAGGCAAGCACGCCCTCCAGCTGCGGCAAGATCTCGGCCACCTGCCGCTCCTCTACCGGAGAGAGCGGCACAAGCGGGCCCTCGTTGCCACGCTTGGAGGCATGTTCGGCCAAGGTCTCGTCAAAGACCTCGCGCAGCAGCTCCTGAGCACGTGGCAGGTTCTCGGGCGTCACGCGTTCCATGCCCTCCTGGGGCAGACGGGCGTGCAGGTGTTCCAGCACGTCGTGGACAAAGTTGCCCTTCTCCATATTGCCAAAGCCCGCGTCGATGGACTGGGGCTTCACGCGATACGACACGAACCAGCACAGCGGGCACGTCGAGTACGCCTCAATCTGCGAGGCGGACGTCAGACGCGGCACGAGCGGCGCGTTCTCGTCCTCGCCATCGCGGCGACGCAGGACCAGGTACGGCACAGCCGCCTCACTCAAATGCTGAGGAGCCTCGCACGCGACGCGCTTGCACTCGATGCCCTCGCCGGCCGCTGGATCAAAATCGGCGACGATACCGCCCTCGCCCACGCACGCAACCTTGGCGGCGCCAGCGGCCTCGGCGTGCGCCCGCAACTCGGTCCACACGGCAGCCGGATAGCACTCGCGCGCCTGGCGATCGTGGGTCACGCGGGCAAGCGCAACCGGGCCGCGCGCGGCCCGCATCGCGCGGCCAAAGCGCACGCGCAGCAGGGCCGCGGGCTCAAGCGTCACGCCGCTGCGCCCCAGCTCGGCCGTCAGCGTGGCCAGCGGGCCTTCCTCATGTGAGAGCGAATAACTGTCCAGGTCGACGTCGGCAAACAGCACGGCGTCGTAGCTGTCGGGGCGCAGGGCTGCCGCATCGGCAAGCGACGCAAAGCGCACCTGGGCGCGCGGCGCGCGGTCGACCTCGTAGGTCTCGTAATCGTATGCGGTGCTGCGCTTGTCCACCTTGGTGCGAACGTCGTCAAGCACGGGCACGGTCGCGGCCTGCGACACGTCGAGCGCGCGAGCATCGTTCATAAGGATGTCGATGGCATGTCGCAGCAGGTCGGTCTCCGCCTGGCGACGAGCCTGACCGTCAAGGCCTCCAAGGGCGCGATCGGGCAGTGCCTCGGCAACGGCGAGCATGGCTTTGAGTGCCGTCACGGGTTTGTCGCGCCACAGCGCTTGGAACACGTCCGAGACCACACATGGCACGTTCTTAAACCAGTTCTCATCACTGGCAGCCTTGCGCGTGCCCCTCACCTGGCCCTGCACGCTCTGCAGCAGGCTCTTGACGGCCGTGGTGGTCTTGCCGCGCGACAGGCGCATGTTCTTGTCGAAGGTGCGCGCGCTGGCGGCATCGGCACCCGAAAGCGGACTGTAAATCCAGTCGGTAAGCTCCGGCGCGGGCCACCACTCGGTCTTGGAGGCGGTGCCCTCGTCGGCGGCCTTCATGCGCTCGATCAGATTGGCGAGCGCCGTGAACTGCCTGCCCGCGATGGATTGGGAAAACGCCGTGAACTCAGTTGTCTCGGCCGCAATATGACGCGCCGCCAAACGGGCAGCGAGTTCACCGAACAGCCGAGGCGCCCGGGCAGACACCACGAGCACGCGCACGGGGTCCGCGGCCGCCGTGACACCGCCGTCGACCGCGGCGGCCTCACACGTTTTTACCAGACCATCGATTGCATCCACATAGGCGTGGGCACGGGCGTGAGGGCCCGCAACCTCTACAAAGGCAGGCTGAGCGGCGGACTTGGAGGCAGTCTGGGGCGCGGCGGCACCCTCCCCCAGCGGCGCGGCCTCAAACAGCACACCACGGGCATCAAAGGCGGCAGCCAGATCTTCGCGCATTGCCGCCTGCTCGCGGGCAAGCAGCACAACGACCTCTCCCCCATTGTTCGCCACGGCCGACAGCAACTCGAGCAGGCCATGCGTAAACGACGTGATACCGCGCACGCATACGGCGCGGGTACACGCCGGAAGGTTGTCGGCCAGCACCTCGGCCATAAGGTCAGCCGCCTCGCAGGGCTCGACCATGTCTCGACGGTCCAAGCCGCTCGCATAGGCGCTCAAAAGCTCGAACACGCGGGCCTCGGCGTCACTTTTGGGCTCGGGCTGAGCGGCGGCATCGCGGCAGCGCTCGGCACCCGTTCCCGCTACGCCCGGCAGCACATCGCGGGCCATGCGCGCGAGCATGCGCACCGTTCCCTGACTGCGCGAAAGCGGCTGCAGGTCGACATCGTCGCGACGGGCGATCATGTCCGAGAACAGCATCTGGCGCTGCATGTTGTCGACGAAGCCGCGGCCATCGCCCATAAGCTCCCACAGCGAACGAAGCCACGACGCAGGGGTTTTGTAGTCAACGCCCAGCGAGACGCCAGCAACCGCGGCATCATGACGGCACAGGTCGAGCTCGGCAAACGAGGACGCCAGCAAAACGGCACGTCCGTGGCGGGCGACCAGGTCGGCGAGCAACGCCGCCTCGGCATCGCTCAAGTCCGTACCGGTATTGGTGGTATAGATTCGAACAGGCATGGTCCTCCACTCAAACCGTTCGCAATAATCGATGCATCCATCCTACCCGCCCACGCGGACAGATTTGCCCCACGCCAACAGATTTCCTCCGTCCCCAAGGGATCAAAAAACCGCCCCCGAAGGGACGGTTCTGCGCAATTCGTTTGTTGCCGTTGGCCTACTCGCCACCCTCCAGCTTGATGAGGATCTTGCGATAGCCACCGTACTCGCCGTTGAGCGCCTTGGAAACACGACTCACCGTGGTGGACGAAGCGCCCGTGCGGGCCTGAACCTCAACATAGGGCTCGCCCTCATCCAGATAACGCGCAACCTGCAGGCGCTGAGAAAGATCGCAGATCTCGCGCGGTGTGCAGATATCGGTTAAAAACGCCTGGATATCGTTCTCGTCGTCCAAAAGACTAAATGCGTGGACCAGCTGCTTGACATCAGGCCTGTCAAACATGTTCTCGATATTCATCGATCACCGCCAAACCCGCCAAAAGGCATCGAAGTTGATACTGACATCGGGCATCGTTCGCCCGTTCTATGCAATAAAACTAATGCATGGGGCATTTGCCCGTAGCAGTGTAGCACACCACTAAACTAAAGCGACAAGACTCTCTGTCAGCGGCACGTTTTTCAGGACGAACGCCGCTTAGAAACCGAATGCGCACGTAAGCTCCACGAATATTTGAGACAATGGGCGCCCAAACACCGCGGCGCGCCCGCGCAACCATCCAAGTCGCCGCCGCAAGCCGCTTCACGCGACGTCAGCAACCCCGGCGCAAGAAAGGATTCACGCCATGCGCTTTATGCTTAACTGGCTCTTCACCTCGATCGCCATCGCGATCGCCACGTTCCTCGTCCCCGGTATCCAACCCTTCGGCTTTGCCGAGGCCTGGGTCTGCTTTGCCTTTGTGGGACTGTTCCTCAACATCGTCGATTCGTTCGTCAAACCGTTCCTCACGGTCATCTCGCTGCCGCTCACGATCATTACGCTCGGCATTTTCCAGCTCGTGCTCAACAGCTTTATGCTGGAGCTCGCCAGCTACCTGTCGGTCAACCTGTTGGGCGTCGGCATCTCCATCGCCGGCTTTGGCTCGGCCTTTATGGGCAGCATCCTAGTGTCCATCATGCGCAGCATCCTCGATAGTATTGCCGAAGAGTAGAACGCCCCCGACGCACAAACGCATCAGACCAAATCAAAGGCCGCCCATCGCAAAAATGGGCGGCCTTCTTATTTGCCAAGTCTCAGAGGGCAAGAAAATCTACCATTTCCACCCTGCCCCCACATGGCAAGTGGGGTTAGATGACGTAGTCGTAGCCTTCGTTGGGGGCGACGAGCTGGTCGAGCGTCACGCCATCGAGGTAATCGTTGATGAGCTTGTCCAGGTTCTTCCACACGTCGAGCGTGGGACACTTATCAGATCGCGAGCAGCCCTTGCAGTCGCCATCCAGGCAGGCGACCGGCGCCAGACTACCCTCGGTCAGGCGCAAGATCTCGCCCACCGTGTACTGCTCGGGCGGGCGCGTGAGCACATAGCCGCCGCCCTTGCCACGCATGCCCGAGAGCATGCTGGCGCGCACGAGCGTAGCCAAGATGTTCTCGAGATATTTCTCGGAAATCCCCTGTCGCGCCGCAATCTCTTTGAGCGGGATGCGACCGGCCGCCTGGTGCTCGGCCAGGTCAACCATAACGCGCAGGGCGTACCTGCCCTTAGTGGAAACCAACATATCTAGTGCTGCCTTTCGGTCTTTTAGTCCGTTGAAATTCTAGCCGAAAAATTGGCTTTGAAAATACCCGTTCCGGTCAAGATGGTTAATCGACTTGCAATAATCTCCTATTTCCTATTGCATTACTAGGGTTTAGTGTCTACTATGCTTCCCAACGGCTAAACGAACAGCCTATAAGGTTTGTGGGTTTCGCTGCTACACACCGTAAAACCACACGGTATCCAGTCATTTGAACACTTTGGAGGTTCACCATGAGCAAGGTTTACACGTCCATCGATCAGCTTATCGGCCACACCCCGCTCCTGGAGCTCACCCACTTTGAGGCCGACGAGGACCTCAAGGCCCGCGTGCTCGTCAAGCTGGAATACTTCAACCCCGCCGGGTCCGTTAAAGACCGCGTCGCCAAGAACATGATTGACGAGGCCGAGAAGGCCGGCAAGCTCGTGCGCGGTGGCGACTACACCATCATCGAGCCCACGAGCGGCAACACCGGCGTCGGCATCGCCTCGGTGGCGGCGGCCCGCGGCTACAAGGTGATCATCACTATGCCCGAGACCATGTCCGTCGAGCGCCGCAAGCTCATGCAGGCATACGGTGCGCAGCTCGTGCTCACCGACGGCTCCAAGGGCATGAAGGGCGCTATCGCCAAGGCGGAGGAGCTGCAGAAGGAGACTCCCAACAGCATCATCGCCGGCCAGTTTGTGAACCCCGCGAACCCGGCCATTCACAAGGCCACGACTGGCCCCGAGATCTGGGACGACACCGACGGCAAGGTCGACATCTTCGTCGCCGGCGTTGGCACCGGCGGCACCGTGACCGGCGTGGGCGAGTTCCTCAAGGAGCAGAACCCCGAGATTAAGGTCGTCGCCGTCGAGCCCGCCACCTCCCCGGTGCTCTCCAAGGGCCAGGCAGGCCCGCACAAGATCCAGGGTATCGGCGCCGGCTTTGTGCCCGACGTCCTCGACACCCAGGTCTACGACGAGATCATCCCCGTCGAGAACGAGGACGCCTTTGCCACCGGCCGCGCCGTGGGCCACAAGGAGGGCGTGCTCGTGGGCATTTCGTCCGGTGCCGCCGTGTGGGCCGCACTGCAGCTGGCCAAGCGCCCCGAGAACGAGGGCAAGACCATCGTGGCGCTGCTCGCCGACACCGGCGAGCGCTACCTGTCCACGGCGCTCTTCCAGGACTAAGGGCCCGTCACTTGTCGATAGGCCCAAGGCACGCCGTTCTTCCCTCTCTTCTGGCAGCCTGAGCCCATCTCGTTAGGGTGTCCCACACGACGCCCGAACTTGCTACAATGTCTGCGGCGCGGAACCAGCCTCCCGCGCCGCTTTTCTTTTTTGGCCACATGCCACCAAGGAGAACCTCCCCATGCACAATAAGCGCGTGCTCGTCGCCATGAGCGGCGGCGTCGATTCCAGCGTGACCGCGTATCTGCTCAAAAGTCAGGGTTACGAATGTGTCGGTGCCACCATGCGCCTCACCTGCCCCGCACCCGATCCCGTCACGGGCATGAGTAAGGTCGACCGCGACATCGCCGACGCGAAGGCCGTCGCCGAGCGCCTAGGCATTCCGCACCATGCGCTCGACCTGCAGCAGACCTTCGACCACAGCGTTATCGAGCTCTTTGTGAACGCCTACCAGGAGGGGCTGACGCCCAATCCGTGCATTATCTGCAACCGCCACATTAAGTTTGGCGCGCTGCTCGATGCGGCGCTGGACATGGGCTGCGACTACATCGCAACGGGACATTACGCCAAAACAAGCCAGGCGGCAGACGGCACCTGGCAGCTACATCGCGGCGAAGATCCCAAAAAGGACCAGAGTTACTTTTTGTATTCGCTTACGCAGGAACGCCTGGCACACACGATCTTTCCGCTGGCAGGCCTAGACAAAGAGCGCGACGTGCGCCGCATAGCCGCCGAGCAGGGCTTTACCAACGCCAAGAAGGCCGAAAGCGAGGATATCTGTTTTATCCCGGACGGCGACTACGCGGGCTATATCGAGCGCCGCTGCGGACATGCCGTCGAGCCGGGCGACATCGTATGGCGCGACGGCAGCGTGGTCGGACGCCATAACGGCGCGCTGCGCTACACCATCGGTCAGCGCAAGGGTCTGGGCGTCGCGATGGCGCATCCCGTGTACGTAACGGGTGTCGATACCACCGACAACACCGTACATCTGGGTGAGGCAGAGGACCTGACGGCCACCGCGCTCACGGCCAACGACTGGATCTGGAGCGCCCCGGCCGAACGCATGGAGGCCGAGCTCGACGCCGGCGGCATTCGCGTGGGCGCCAAGTACCGCTACCGCCAAAAGGATCAGACGGCCACCCTCACGCGTGGCACCGATGGGCAAATGCTGCTGACTTTTGACGAGCCGCAGCGAGCTATCGCCCCCGGCCAGGCCGTCGTCGTCTACCGCGGCGACATCGTCTTGGGCGGCGGCACCGTTACGTCAGCCATCAAATAACAGCTCCCCGCCACCGCAAGTTATAGAGGACGCCCCGGCTGGCATCGCTGCAACAACCGGGGCGGCAGGCTCGATGAGCATTGTCGATGCGTCTAGCGCTGAACGTAGGCGCGGACGAGCTCGTAGGTGTTGCGCACGCCGTCGATGTGGCTGCGCTCGTAGTTGTGGCTCGCATACACGCCGGGGCCGATCAGACCATGGCGAATGTCGTAGCCGGCAGAGAGCGTGGCCTCGACGTCGGAGCCGTAGTGCGGGTACACATCGATGGCGTAATCGAGCTCCAGCTCGCGCGCGATATTGGACAGCGTGGTTACCAGATCGTAGTTGTAGGGGCCACCCGAATCCTTGGCGCAAATCGACACCATGCGCTCGGTGCAGCCCAGGTCGTCGCCCACGCAGCCCATGTCAACGCTGATCATCTCGCGCGTATCGGCCGGCACGAAAGCGCCGCCGTGACCGACCTCCTCGTACACGGTAAAGAGCAGCGATACCTTGCGCGAAAGCGTCACCTCGCCGCCAGCAACGGCGCGGGCCAAACCCAGCAGAATCGACGCGGACAGCTTGTCGTCAAGGAAACGACTCTTGATGTAGCCGCTCTCCGTCACCGTGGTGCGCGGATCCATGGCGATGATATCGCCCGTCTGAATACCCAGCTCGAGCACATCATCCTTGCTATCAACGTTCTCGTCGAGCAGGATTTCCATATTCTTCTCGATGGTCTTGACCGGCTCATCGGCCACGTGCGCCGAGGGCTCGGTGTTGAGGACCACGCCCGTGTAAACATTGCCGTCGCGCGTGTAAACGGTGCAGTTCTCGCCATCGGCCGTAGACCACTGATGCCCGCCGAGCGTCGTGGGGCGCAGGCGACCATTGTCCTTAATGGAGCGCACCATAGCGCCCAGAGTATCGACATGGCTCGCCAACACGAGCGGCTCGCCCTCGCCACCAAGCTCAACCAGCACGTTGCCCTTATTGGAACGCTCAGGCCCAAACCCCATATCCCGCAGGGTCTCCATCAGATAATCAGTCGCCGCACGGGTATAGCCCGTAGGCGAAGCAATCGAGGTAAGCGCCTTCAACTGGTCAGTAATATAGGAGAGCGTAGAATCCATCTGGGACACCAAAGTCACCCTTTCATATCGAATTAAACTCACAGCAACAATACCACCGCGAACCATCTTTTTACCTAGCGAGATGAC
>ERZ834722.258-NODE-258-length-57339-cov-7.212398_pt1 | contig 57339 bp, 48 predicted proteins | sample MGYA00519576_ERZ834722 | MGnify/ENA primary metagenome ERZ834722 (study PRJEB31850, sample SAMEA3708759) | human gut metagenome | biome: human gut; feature: human-associated habitat; material: faeces | place: China | collected 2014 ...
CGAGAGGACCGGGATGGACGCACCGCTGGTGCACCAGTTGTCATGCCAATGGCACAGCTGGGCAGCTATGTGCGGAACGGATAAACGCTGAAGGCATCTAAGCGTGAAGCCGACCTTAAGATAAGATATCCCTTCGTAAGAGTAAGACCTCTCATAGACTATGAGTTTGATAGGCCTAAGGTGTAAGCACAGTGATGTGTTCAGCCTGCAGGTACTAATCGGTCGAGGGCTTTTCCTTTTACTTCAAGTTCATTGTTCTCCCTCTTATGCTTATTACTTTTCTTTGTTCTTTTCAGTTTTCTAATCGGTGCTTATGGCAGTGAGGTCACACCCGTTCCCATTCCGAACACGGAAGTTAAGCTCACTCACGTTGATGATACTTGGCTGGCGACGGCCCGGGAAACTAAATCAGTGCCGGTACAATAGCTTACTATTCGGAAGTCTTTTTGGCTTCCGAATAGTTTTATTCGGGCCATTAGCTCAGTTGGTTAGAGCATCCGGCTCATAACCGGACGGTCTGGGGTTCGAGTCCCTAATGGCCCACCATATTAGCACCCCTATTTTGATACAATCGAAGTAGGGGTGCATTATTATGCCTAAATGTAGATAATACGCAGTTTTTGAGGGCAATCGGAAACGGTAGGGAGTATAACTGGGAGTTATATGAGGCTCTAAACGGTCAAAACAGGGCGAAAATGCGGAAATATACCTCAAAAGTCAACGATAGCAGGAGTAATCGTTGATTTTTGTAACGAAACTCGAAAAAGGGTGCATTTTACTCGGAGTTATCGTTGACTTTTGTAACGAAACAAAAAATAGGGGCGTGGACACCGTGTGAGGAATATCACATCGGTAGCCACAGCTCCTTGCTAATAGTAAGCATAAATAAGCTGCGGTAGCCATGTGTTATCTCCACACGCTCGCCGCAGCTAAAATTATTTATGCAACCAAGTTGGTCTCGGAATCGTCTGTTTCATTGTTTGTGTTTGGTTCTGTGATAGGTGAATTTAGCTCATCGGTCGAATCAGCCTCTTCAACCTCTAATGCATCCTCTTCAGAGATATTTTCATCACTGCTCAAATCTTCTTCATCAACTTCTTGATCAATTTCTTCATCGACCACATCAGGCTCCTTGGTAAGCACAAGCTGCCATGTGTCCTTATCAACATAGCCTTCTGCACTATCAGCAAACTTAAATGTGTATGTAGCCTGTCCCCATTTGAAGTTGCTGATAGTCAGTACATCATCTGTATCGTTGACTAAGATAAGAAGATTTGACTCCCACTGATTGGATACTGTAATCTCATCATAGTTGATGTCAGTCAGCAGAACAATGCTGTGGTCGCTGCCCCATTCATTAATGGTATCCTGCTCATAGCCCTTTGCGAAAACATATGTGTCTTCACCATTGCCACCACAGAGAGTGTCAATGCCTGTTCCGCCGTCAAGCACATCGTTTCCGTCATTTCCGTAGAGCGTATCTTCACCAGCTTCGCCGTACAATTCATCGTTACCGCTGCCACCGCTAAGACCATCGTTTCCTGCCCCAGCGTGGATCGTTCCGTTATCACTGTTCTGGATAGCAAGCCAGTCGTTACCGTCTGTTCCTACAATCGGTTCGTATTTAGCTGTGATATCGTACTGACCGAGAACTGTGCCATCTTCAAACACAAATGTGATATCTCTATTACTGTTATAATCGAAGAAATGGTCAATAATCAGGCAGTCTGTAGAGTCAGCGCTGCCAAAGTGAATAATCAGATCGTTGTGAGCGTTGCGGGTATTAATCATTTGATTAGCTTTATATCTATAAATCAGGATAGTGTTATCATCAGATGAAGCGTTAATAGTGTCGGTATCATATCCTTTGCGGTAGATATAAGTGTCGCCACCGTGGTCTCCCTGGAGGTAGTCATTGCCAGTACCACCATCGAGTACATCAGCCCCGCCACCGCCATAGATGAAGTCATCATCGGCACCACCAGACAAGTAGCTTCCATCATTACCATCGTAAATGGTATCGCTACCGCTTTCACCAAAGATAACATTTACTCCGTTGCGGCCAAGCAGAGTGTCATCTCCAGCTCCACCGTACATGAAGTCCATGTCCTTGCCGCCTTCAATTGTATCATTTCCATCATTACCGTAGAAGATGTTAAATCCATCACCAGCTTCAAGACTGTCATCTGCATCTGTGCCTGTGATTACATCCTTTGAGTCTCCACCGCCAAGAATCGCTTCCTCACCGTTGAAAATAAACGAATAGTTCTCAGGATTATGAATGAAATCGGGAAGTGAAATATTTTCTCCTGTATCGGTGTTTGTAAGAATAATGCCACCATTTGACTGAACCGAAATGGTATAGTCATCAGATGTGGCGTCTACAAAAACAATTCGAGTTAAACCAGAATCATCATTAACGGTATCATTTCCGTGGTTATATCCGAAGAAGTAAGTATCATCTCCGTCACCGCCGTTTAAGATATCATCGCCGTATTCGCCATAAATGATGTCATTTCCATTACCAGCGTTAATGATATCATCACCGTTGTCTCCGAAAATCAAATCTGCCGACAATGAACCATTTATAGTGTCATCTTCTTCAGTGCCAAGATACGAACTTAAGCTATCAATATAATTAAAGGCTACAGTCTTCGACTCATATTTGTTCTTAAATTCTAAATAAGATGATGTATTATAGATTTCATCAAGATATTTTAAATATTTGCCATAATCGTAAATGAGCAGTTCAGTATCGCTGTTATATTCTTCGCAATTCTCAAGAGCTTCGTCGAAAATATGCGTATCAACGATAATATCACCTTCCACCTCAGAAACAAAGGTAAAGAATCGGAAGATTCCAGCAGGAACTTTGAAATTAACATAATTGTAGTACTCATCCTCGATAGAAGCGTAAAGGGCTTTCAATTTATCAGCAGCCAGAGAATTGGGATTTGGACCACCATCTACGCCCTCAAATTCTCTACCCATGAACGCCTCTATCACATGGAGATCACGAGCATCAATATTACCGCCTCGACTATCTGCGGCTATGTCTTCAGCTCCTGTGATAACATAAAGGATCTTCTTAAGATAGTATCTTTTTGTGAAAATATCGGTTGAATTACTGAATTCATCACAAAGATATGTAAGATAACCATTTTCGTCTTCTTCTAATGCTTGCAGAAGATTTGGTACATTACCTACTGTTGCAATTCCATCATGAGTTGTGTCCGCTGAGTTTATAGGGAACCAGAATTCACTGATTTTTCCTGTTGTAGAATCTTCATATGTAACATTTGATGATTCGGCCTCTAAAACTTCAGTTCTGGCATGGATTGTTCCGTCGGGAGCGGCATTCAAATCTATGCTTACAATATGCTCTTCTGATAGGGTTCTAAGTTCACCTTTATCAGTTTTTCCGTTATGATTTAAATCAAACCATACTTTCAATTCAGTAAAGATCGGATCCTCTTCATTGATAAAAGTATCGCCATTTGCATCTAAGCTTGCTAATGCTTCAAAACCAGTTGAAGAGGTGTTACCATTAGGCATCACAAATTTGTCGCCGAATAACTCAGAGCCATTGTCTATTTTTTCGTTTCCGTTTATATCTAATGCTAAGAAGCAATCTGCTTCGCTAATCCAAGCCGTCTTTTCATCAAATCCGTTGTTATCAAGATCGAAATTTACACCATTTTCAAGGTCAGTTAAAAAATCATCATCGTTTTCAGTATACCTAATTATTAATGGGTCACGCTGCGGTGCCTGTGTTTCTGCTTCTCTGAATTCTTTATCTTTTTCTTTTATCTTTTCTTCTATTTCATCTTCGTCGTAGCCTTCTGCTCCATCTGTCATATCGAGAGATTCTAAGATGAGATTAGCATCGTCTATTACTTTAATTAATTCTCTGTTTTCAGGAGTGTCTGGCAGCTCGTAATAATCGCCATCCTCAGCATGAACAAGCGTTCCGTTGGATTTTATTGCAGCTATTGTGACACCAACTGCTGATAAAGCGGTTGCCCACACCTTCAATGTCGAATGCTTTGGTTTGCTGATAATTGGTAATACTATAGCTGTTCCAGCGCCAACTGTGGTTAATGTTGCAACAGCAATTGCAACTTTGTTTCCTGTTTGTGTATGTGTAATCGGTGGTTTACCGCTGTCACTTCCTGAACTATCACCAGACCCCGTGTTATCACCAGATCCTGTGTTACCGCCGCTTCCACCGCCAAGTAGCCACCTAAGCCACCAAGGAAGCCACCATGGGATACCATTATCATTGCTCTCATCGTCAGATGTGCTATCATCAGTATTTTCGGTGTCTTGAGATGATGTATCGTCTCCATCGCCTTCACCTTCGCCTGTATCATCTCCCGAACCTGTTTCGGTACCAGTTCCAGTTTCTTCGCTTGATCCCGAATTAGATTCACTGTCTTGCTGTCTCTTGTTTTTCTTCTTTTTAGTATAATCACGAACAAAATCATATATAACAAGACCGTTTTCTAGCAATTCGTAAGATACGGTATATGTTACTTCTTCTATCCAAGAATCCACGCCGTTGGAGCAATCTAATGTAAGGTGAAACTGAAACTCAGACTCATTAACGCTACCTAAAGAGTTGCTTCCAAAATCAAAATTGCCATATCCATTGTTGACATATCTATTTATTTGATCCAAACCCTTAGATTTATTTTTATCGCGATATGATGGTGGTTTGACCTCCCAAAGATATGTAATTCCATTCGGAGTATCTTTATAAACATCTGCTCTTCCGTATGTGCCTGATCGATTACTTTGGAAATCTTCGTCGGGAACATCTGTATAGTCAATATGTAATTCCAAACCAGTGATACTGTTCTGCTGATTATACAGAATGTCATTTTGAACTCGCCAATGTATTTCACCGTAGGCTAAATGGTCATAGTGATACAAAAGCCACCAGTTATTTTTCTTTTTGTTGGACTTGATATTAACATCGGGCTCATCTAGAACCTCCGAGGTCATTTCTGCTTGTGCGTCATTATCAGAGACTGAACTTCCGTTTGGCATTGGCTCGAGGTAAGAACGAAACGTCGCAGTTTCAGCAGATGCAGATATAACCTCAAGATTCAAGCCAGGTATTAAAATAGCCATTGATAAAACTACGCAAAGAAGTCGTTTCATAAAGTTTTCCATGTTATTTACTCCATCGTAAAATCATATTAATTCGCATTCAATTAGGGCGTTTTTGTTATCATTGCTACGTAATAACAATATTCTTTCAACATCTTTAGAACTTTTCAGTGTCAGCGCATCGGCAACAAGCCTTTTTTTTGCATCATTAATATTTACAAGTTCGTTTTCGTTTATTGGCTTAATGAAATGCTGTTCATTTTTAAGAACTTCTGCAACTGCATCAGCCACAGTTGTAATATCGCCATCAGAGATTTGCGCAAAAAGCAGACATTCGTTTTCATGTCCGAGATTAAAAAACTTGTGTCCTGGAAGATACATTGTCATAAGTTTAGGTTGATATTGATAGTAATAAACAAGTGTGGATCTTATATCTGTAGCTGACTCTATAATCGGAATCATCCATTTCATTGATTCGGAAAGTAAATCTTCCATAATATGCAGAAGAGCTTCGTTTGTATATTTCGTTGGAATAATAAGGGTAGATAATGCATTTCGAGTATTTGTATCATAATGCGTAGGTAATTGCCGTCTGTAAAAGAGACCTGTGTCTTCCAACCAATTACCACGAGCAGCTTGAGGATTTATCGTGAAGTCTATTTTCTTTCTATATATTGTCGCTACTCCACCGACAATTGAGAGATGATAAAAATCCCCTTTTTTTATCGCAACGATAGAAATAATATGCAATATTTCTCCGTTCATACATTTGACATAATAAGGAAAGCGACTTTTTACTTTTTTAAAGCCTAACGGGTTCAGTGCCCCACCAAAGACTATGTCGAACGCAGCGTTAAGCGTTAATTTCTTCTCATTCTTAGCAGCGATTTTCTTGAAATACAGCGATACAGTGCGTTTGTCATCGCTAAAACTATCAGCATTAAAAAGAATACCTTCACTATCCGCCCCGATTATAGATGCTATTTCTGACAGTCCTTCCTCGACAAAAACGTAGTCACCGTTCCGCACATCCAGCAGTTTTCCCCATAAATAGCCCTTCTCTAACAACGGAGACCACACATTCTCTATCGGTTCAGGTATATCATCCCCGAAATAGTCATCAGCACGTCCCATTATAAGAGAATCTTTCCTCTTACCGCTTTTGTCATACAAGTCCAGTGTTGCACAATCGCTGTCGATGACAGTTGTGTTAATGCATACTGTCTTGAGCATCTTCGCTATTTTGCCGGTATCGGATTGAGAAAGTTGATTGCCTTGCTCGTAGGCTTCTGAGACTAAGGTTACCCATTTGCATTCATCTGAAAATCTCAGAATGTAGGATACTTCGCTCTCATCGCTGTTACAGGTAACATAGCCATTCTTCTTCATTTCTTCACAGAAGAAGTTGATAAACTGCTCTCGATCAAGCAGATTCGGATTGTAAATCTGCGTTGATGTGAAAAAACTTCCCATTTGAGTCCTCCTTCATATTTATTTTTAACAAACCAGTGAAAATAAACGAATTCACACTGAGTTCATATACATATTATAATACAAGATTCTTAACAGTGTCAAGCGTGATAATGCTAATTTGACATAAATCGTATGTTCTGATAAATTTCAACACTCTATTAGGAGAATTGTTCGTGTGATTTGTCAGAATTGTGATAGATATGGATAACAAAAATAGGGGCTGTGGATGATAACTCATGAGAGTCTTTCCACAGCCCCTTTAAATATAGTAGTTGTAATTCGCATGGGGAACACGATTTCATAACGTGTCCATAAGTCCAACACCTACAAAAAACACGTCAATTTTCTGTTCCTTTGTGCCTTTCAAATGTTCGCCAACTTCAATACGGTCAACAAAATCAGATAAGACTTCGGGAGTAAGCTCTGTAATGCTGTCGTATTTTTCAATTGCTTCATACAATCTATTGATTTTCTGATATGCATCTTTTGCACTATTTTCCTGTAAAATCAGGTCTGCAATTTTTGCATTCAGTTCAGCCTTTTCTTCAGTGTATGTTTTTGATAAACTTCCGAAAATATCTGAATCAATTTCGTTACGAACTTTTGCTTCAAACAAACCCTGTACATACTTATCAATCTCAGCAATTCGAGTTTGTGCAGCACCTATTTCTGATTGGATTTTGCTTCTGGATGCTGTTTCATCGGCATTCAGCCTTTTTCTTACTTTGGCTTTAAATGACCGAATATCACTCTTGGCTTCGTACCACATAAGTTTGATTTTCTGCAATACACATTGCTTTAGTGCATCTTCATCAATACGATGATAGGTGCATTTTTTTTGCTGCTTTCTATAACCAGAACACTCATAACTTACAATCATGTTGCCACGAGCTTTATGCCTAAATACATGAAATCTGGATTTGCAATCTTTGCAGTATACATATCCAGTGAAAAGCGTATCTTTTGTTTTACTTTTCTTTTTTCTGCATCTTTTAGCATATCGGTTTTGTGCCTTTTCAAATATCACTCTGTCAATGATAGCTGGGTGAGTATCTAAAAAAACACGTTGCAGTTCCGGCGGATTTTTTATGATTTTCTTGCTTTTATAAGAAGGCTTATGTGTCTTGAAATTCACTGTGTCACCGCAATATTCACGATTTGTAATAATCACGGTTATAGTTGCACCTGTCCATTCATATGGCGTATCAGATTCTTTTTGATAAAGGTAGACAAACGGTCGCTGGATTTTTTCATCCCGAAGAATGTTTGCTATTCTTGACACACCATTTCCGCTTATATAAAGCTCATAAATTCGCCTAACAACAGAAGCAGCATACTCGTCTATTATCCATTTTTCTTTGTCTTCAGGTGATTTCATATACCCGTAGATTGCTCTGCTGCAAAGTCGTCTGCCAGAGTTGCCCTTTTGAGTAATCATCGCCCTCATTTTCTTGGAAATATCCTTTGCATACCATTCGTTGATAAGATTGCTGAACGGTATAAGGTCACTTAGTCCCTCTGCGGAATCCACATTATCGCTAATTGCCACAAATCGAACATTGTATTCCGGAAAAATAATCTCTGTATACTGTCCCACCATCAGATAATTTCTTCCCAAACGTGACATATCCTTAACGATAATTGTACCAATCAGACCATTCTCAACATCTGTCATCATTTTTTGAAATGCTGGTCTTTCAAAGTTTGTACCGGAATAGCCATCGTCTGTGTAAAACTGATGGTTTATAAAGCCATGTGTATTTGCATATTCTGCAAGAAGTTCTTTCTGATTGGCAATGCTATTGCTGTCATGCCCCGAATTGCTTTCATCATGAGAAAATCTCGCATATAATGCTGTGATTTTTCCTGTCTGTATCATCCCATAATACCTCTCATTCGTGATGCAGACAGACGGATATAACTGTTTATTTTATTATACCGTATATCCATAGAAAAATCAAGTAATTATACAGGGTAAAACGTTTCTCTTCTATTCAATTGTCAAGGTACTCATTCTCTAAAAACGAAAGATTTTTATACGCCAATTTTCGCAGACGATGAAGATTTCTGTTTAACTTTTCACGAGCAGTAGATTCGGCAATTCCATGCCGTTTTCCTAACTCTTTATGTGTGACTTTTTCACCAAGATAGTAGTCTTCAATCAACTCATAACCTTCTGGGTTTGATAGTCGATACTCATCCATTGCTATCCTAAGAGCTAAAAGCAGCTTGTGTCGATATATTATTTCAGTTTTCTCCAGCTGCTTTTGCTCCCACACATAGTAGTCTATCTCCCACACATGGTAGTCTGCATATGACGATGACAAAATAACACTCATCCGCATATCGCCCCTTTGAACTATATGCAGACAGATTGTTTTTCTTTGCTGTATATCATTATAGCGTATTTTGCGAAAAAAACAAGTGCCACATTTTTTTCGGTTCGCTATATGAATTCAGAATGATTACCCTACTGCTTTAGAAATCTTTTCGTTAATACTTTTCATGTCTAGGTCTATTACTGCTTTTTCACCGATGAGAAGAATAACTGTTCTTCTATCAGTCAATTTTCTACCATGAATAAAGCGATGTCGGTCAGTTGCTTTTAATTCCATAAAAGCATTTGCATCTTCCATGTTGTCAAAACGCTCTACATTGTATTTCTTATCAAGCTTGTTATAGTAAACACCATAGATACAACCATAAAGCTTGAAATATGTTGCTGAACTCATCATAATAAACAACTCCCTTTAAATATAAAACTTGAACTTTCTTTCTTTTTATTTACCTGAAAACAAGTAAGAATAATCAAGACCTGTAACGTTTTTGATATAAACAAGGTCTGAAAAGTTGAAACCATAATTAAGAGAAGAATCCTTGTTTTCTTTTCCTGTAAGAATGAAATGAAGCTTGTTCTGGTCAATACCGGAAAGAGTAGACAGTTTTTCAGTTCCAAAACCTTTTTCTGAAAGATGGTATAATACAATCCTTGAAAGTTGAATTTGCATAGCCGTATCAATATCATTATCAGGGCAACCGTCCATAATGTCCAGAATTGTAAATAATACGCTGCTATTCATATCAGAAAGCATAGCCTTCGGCTCAAATTTCACTCCATGTTTATTCATAAGCCACCCAATAGAACAACCTACATATTTAGCAATAGCAAGTTTCTGTTCATCAGAAGTTCTCACAACTGCTTGTAGACTGTTAAATCTCTGAGGAACGGAACTGGATTCTTTTAAAACAGATTTCTTGCTACTAAGTCTTACAGATACATTTACATCAAAATCAAGCAAAAAATCTATTGATACATCAAAGTAATCTGCAATTTTCTTTAGTGTTTCTCCATTAGGGATAGTTCCCTTTTTCCAATTGTTTGCTGAACCCGATGATATTTTAAGTTCTTTCAATATTGCATGAGGTTTAATCCCTTTGATTTCTGATAAATACCGAAATTTCTCCCAAAACATAAATAAAAGTTCTCCTTATCTTGCAATGCTTTTGCGATACTCTTTATTCAATGCCGGAAATCATAAACTTAAGGCTTTTATTAAAAATATCGCCAAGGGCAAGCAAGTCGGATAGATTAAAAGGATAATTTCTAAGGCTATCCTTTTGTTTCTTGTCGCAAAGAATAAAATCGGCTTTTTCGCTAAGAAATTCATTTGGAATCTGCTCACCAGAACAAATTTCTAGGTTATAAAGGACGATTCTACTAAGTTGCATTTGCATATTTGCAATAAGCGGATGGTCATTAACATTATCAAATATTGCAATAAGATTATCCCAACCACGTTCGCTTATGTTTGCCACTCTTTTATACGGATTCTTTACAACGACATTCTTATCATTTCCACAAAGAAAGAGGATACTGCAATTAGCGAATAACGCTATTTCATTTATATAATCATCCTTTATGGGTGTGCTGCTATTTAGCGAAATTGTCCTAGCCGAAGTTGCTTCATGTCCCCACAATTCTTGCTTTACTGAAGCTCCTACACCATTATCGTCATATTCTGTTCCAAGTAGAAAACCTACAGTACACTCAAGCTTCTGTGAAATTTTAATAAGCATTTCATAACTAGGATTCCCACCGTTTCTCCAGTTGGTTATGTTACTCTTACTTATTCCAAGTTCGGTTACAAGGCTGCTTGCTGAGTAGCCTTTTTCTTTGCATCTTGTTTTAAATGCTTCAAAATCCATAAATATCACTCCTTTCACTATATCAGAATCAAAAAATTATGATTCTTCTACAGGCTGTATCGGAAAGAAATGACTTTCCAGTTCCATAGCCATAGGCTCATCATTATTTTCTGAAACTGTCGATGAAGATGAACCGGACACAGGATACACCTCATCTACGTTGAAATCGGATGTTGCATACTGTGTCGGTGCGTTGTATAAAGCCGTTAAAATATATGACTTTCTGTTTTTTGGCACAGTATTCGTTTTACGCAAATTATCCATAGTAAAAAGCAAGTGCCAACGATTTAGCTTGTTTAACTGTTGCCGAACTGCATTAGCATCCATTTTGACTGAATTGACGTATATATTCTTTTTGACTTTCCACGCCCATGAAATTACAGACTTAATCTCTGTAAGTAAAGCATTGTCGTAGTCATCGTATTTTCGATTTTTTTCAAACATATCCATAAACAAATCAAAAATGCCAGCATTCCTTAACTTCTTCCGGACTTCTGTTTCTTCAGTTAATGCTGCATACGGCGAAGAAATGGATTGTGCTTCATCATGGGAAGTTTCTCGTATTTCATTGCCGAGTTTATTGCCGAGAACTCTTTTTTTCTTTTTTGTTGCATTAAATTCTATATCCACAGATTTGTATAATGCAGCAAGGTAGTAAGCTCTCTTGTCATTGATTCCTTTGCCATGCTTCTTCACATTTCTGATAACATATGCAATATGCTGAGAGGTCAACTTTGAAAATTTCTCTTTTAGGTATTCGTGTTCAATTGTTTCACCATGAACTGAGATGCAATCTGTTGTTGCAATCCATTCAACGATGTCATCAATAAGACAGCTATCAAAATTGGTTTTGAGTTGTTCGGCATTTAGCTGTAACGATAAATTTTCTTTTTCTTTGATAATCTCTTCTTTTCGTTCTTGCTCTGAAAGAGCAGAAGAGAAAGAATCATCATCATAAAAAAAGTTATATGTTTTATTATTGGGTATAGAAAATGTACTACCCGTGTTTGAAAACTGGACTACCGTTTCAAAAAAATAGTCCGATTTTTCTGAATCGGAATCAGCTGCCTTTCTCAAACTTTCAAGGTAGTTCAGGTCTGCTCTATAATGATTACAATCACCTGTTGTTCGTTCCACGATAATCAATTTTTTCTGCACCAACGTTTTGATGTATTTAGAAATAGTTGACCGAGAATTGATTCTCAGCCGATTCATAAAAGTCTTATAACTGCAAAAGCAATCCTTTCCGCTTTTCGTGAATCCATAAATCAGAGCATAAAAATGACGTATACCGTTTCGCAATCCAAGAAAAGTAGACATCCACTCATAGTCGGCTGAATAATTAGTTGTAAATTCCATTGTGTTCTCCTTCCTGTTTACTTTTTCTTAATTTGTTAATGCAATTATACAACCGATAAGCAAAAGAAACCAGTTGCAATATCTGAATCATTTGAGAACTTTTTAAATGTGATTTTGTCGAATATGAATTTTTGAGAAACGGATGGAACAACATGGCTATTTATTCAAAAAGCATCACTATAAATAAAGCAGCACAACCGCTTTTCTTCTTTATGATAAAATTTTCCCAATTCCCACAAGATAGAAATCAAGAAGTACACTCTTCTTTCCCAATTCATTTTCCTCTCTTATCTCAATTCTATCCACCAAACTATTCACAGCTGTTTCAGAGATTTCATTTAGAGATTCCAAGGAGAATTGATTTAATCTTCTACAAAACAAATCAGCACCTTTGATTTTTTCTTCTGCTGCACAAAGGACATGCTGACATTCTTCGTATTTCGATTTTAGTTGAATTGTTTCTTCGTCCATACTGAACATAATAGAATCAAAGAATTCGTCTGTAATGCGTTTTGAGAGTTTATCTGCGTATGCGGATTTTTTATAATCGCTTACTTCTCGAATTCGATTTTCGACTTTTTCACATTCGGAACGTGCTGCCATTAGTTCAGAGCTGCATTTTGCCCGAAGCAAATATCGTAGTTTTCTTAAAAATGTTTTTTTGTCGTTTTCGTATTCTTGTAGAATTTGATAAAGCAGCTTTTTCAATTCTTGCAGAATTGTTTTTTCCGGAATGTAGTGAGATGAACAAGTCTGATTTTTCTTCTTGCGGTAATTGTTGCAGACATACACGTTATAGATTCCGCCTTTTTGTTTTTTTCTCATTAAGTACATTTTGCATTTGCAGTCATAGCAAAATACTTTTCCATCCAAAATAGGTCTTTCTCTGTTACGAACATATTTTTTCTTTTGAGAAAGTTTTTCCTGTACCGCTTCATAATCTGCACGGCTAACAATTGCAGTTTGTGTATTCTGGTGAATCACCAATTCTGAATCTGGTTTGAATATCACCCGTTTATCTTTATATGATTTCCGTTCTGTTCGGAAATTTACTGTATCACCACAGTATTCCTGTTTAGATAGAATATCTGCAATAGTTCTCCCATTCCATGTATACGGGTCAGTCTGGGCAGAGCTTCCTTTTCTAATCTTACCACGATATGCACTAGGACAAAGTACTTTTTTATCATGCAGCATATCAGCAATTTCTGAAAATCCGTGTCCACTCAAATACATGGTGAAAATGAAACGCACTACTTCTGCTGCATCTTCATCTATAATCCAATGAGATTTATCTTGTGGGTCTGTGCGGTATCCGTATATCGGTCGTGTTGTTACATGTTTACCGCTTTCACCTTTGGCACGAATTGCAGCCCTTTGCTTTCTGGAAATGTCTTGTGCATATAACTCGTTGATAAGATTGAACAGCCCCATCATAATTCTATCGCCATTTTCAGAATTGAAATTTTCCCCGATAGAAATAAACTGAACATTGTAAGTTGCGAATTCATAATCTACATATCTTCCACAGTCTACATAGTTTCTGCCAAATCTGGAGAAGTCTTTTACAATCACTCTTTCAATTTTGCCTTTACGAATATCGTCCATCATTTCCTGAAAAGCTGGGCGATTGAAGTTCACTCCAGTATATCCGTCATCTGCATAAAACTGCGTATTGTAGTAACCGTGTTCTTCGGCATATTTCTCAAGCATAAATTTCTGGTGGATGATACTGTTGCTAACAGCGTCCTCTAAATCATCTTTAGACAGTCTTGCATATAGGGCTGTCTTTTTTCTTTCTGCCAGCATATTTCCCTCCTGACAATCTCACATAAGACATCCACAGAGGAAAAGCAATACAGTAACGGTTCTTGTCTTTCAATATCGGATAACAGCAGCAATGACTGACGACATCAGAATAAAAATCTGTTCTCTCCCTCCTATCATTCTGAGATTCAAGCAGCCGGAATTGCAACGCTTTTTATCTGACATAAGTCTTTCTTTTTTACGCCATGTGCTGATGTGATTGAAAGCTTTTTGTACATTCGAGCGATTCTTATCCTTACTATATTATATCACATTGATAGATGTAAATAATTTGTAAACAATGGAGTAAAAAGCACGTGGAAATGCCTTTTTTCTATCTTATAAGTAGAGGGGTATTTTTTACGGCATATGTAATCTACGAATTTCATGCTTTGCATGAAAAGTGAGCCATGCAGGAGCATGGCGAATATTTCGACAAACCGCAAAGGCGGTTTTCTAAAATAGCAAGCATCGACATTTGTATTACAAATGTCACCGTCTGGCTAATGCCAGACTATGCTTGTTAGGGGTAAAACCTCTAAGACCCCTAAATTTGCCTTCGGCAAAAAAACATGTTCAAACATATGAGGACAAAATTTACCCAATTTAAAGGCTAAAATAGATATTTCATTTTTATGAATAACACAGGAGGATTTCGCTGAAAATGAAAAACAACAAAAAACATATCATGCTTTTTCGAGTAGATGATGAAGACCGTCAACTGATTATGGACAAATGTTCAAAATCCGGTTCAAGCGTGAGTTCTTATCTTCGTCATATGGCTCTTAATGGAAATATAATTGTATATCCTGAAGAAGAATGGCGAGCAATACGCCGTGCTATTAGTAGTGTTGCAAACAACATCAATCAAATAACAGTTCGCTATCATTACAGCAAACAACTGTATCAAGACGACATTAAAGATTTGAAAAATGGAGTAGATGAAATCAACCAACAGTTATGCAGTTTGATTATCAAACTGTCGCAGATTAAGTGAAGGGGCAGACCATATGAAAGATGATAAGAGAGAAATCCTATATCGCTTTAGAGCAAATAAAGCTGAAAGCTCTATGATAGAAGCACGATATATTCAATCAAGCTGTTCCTCTATCAGCGAATTTTTCCGACAGATTGTCATCAATGATATGATAGTTCAGAACAGTGAGGAAGAATTAAAAAATCTAAATCTCCTCTTAAAAAGCATAGCTCAGAGTGTGGACAAGTTATCCGAAGAATCATGTACACATTCCGCAAAGATACAAGAGGTTAAAAGAGAGGTAGATGCTGCATGGCAACAACTTCAGTCCATTCAATTTACGTTACGCAAACTCAAGCATTAGAGTATATTGTCAATCCTGAAAAAACAGAAGACGGTACATTGGTTCAAAATTTTGCTTGTTCTAACGACCCTGTTATTGCAGCAGAAATGTTTGATGCCGTTAGAAATGAGAAAGGAACAGGACGTGGCATAATCCTTGCAAGACACATTCATCAAAATTTTGCACCCGGTGAAACTACACCAGAAGAAGGAATGCAAATTGGTTTAGAGCTGTGTCAAAAGCTTTTTGGAAATGAGTATCAGTTTGTGATTGCAACACATACGGATAAGCAGCATATCCATAATCACATCATAGTAAACAATGTAAATCTTGAAAACGGGAGAACGTTGAATTATCTTGCAGACCGAGGAAAGCAAAACTTGCTTTACCAAAAAATCAGAGATACAAGCGATATGCTTTGCCGAGAACATCAACTTTCTGTTGTAGAAAATCCTGAGTTAGGAAAAAAGCAAAGATGGTATGAATGGTCACAAGAGAAACAAGGTCTTTCATGGAAATCTAAACTTCGCTACGAATTGGATTGCCTGATAATGCGAAGTGATAGTTTTGAAGATTTTCTTGACAAATGCAGAGCTAATAACATCGAAGTTGACTACAATCCAAATCGGAAAATAGATTTGAAGTTTCGTATGCCAGAACAGCAAAAATTTGCAAGAGCCAAAACGCTTGGTTGGTATTATGAAACTCCTCAAATAAAGAAAAGAATTGAAAACTACTTACGACATAAAGAGTTATCACTTGTCTATCGACCACGCACCAAAATTATTGATACAGGTGCAGAACTATTTCAAGAAGCAAAGGGGCTTGAACGATGGGCAGATATACGAAATATGCAAGAAGCATCTCGTGTAATAGACATATTAACGCAATATCAGATTGAAAGCACAAAAGAAGTTAAGCCGGCTGCAATTTCTGCTTCAATGCATCGAGCCAAATTAGTCGAAGAATTGAATCATTTACAAAAAGACATTGCTTCCATATCAGAAACTATCGAAGCCTTGCGAGTGTTCCAAAAGTATAGACCTATTATGCAGCAAATGAAGAATTTGCCTGATAGAAAGAAGAAAGGTTTTGCAGAAAAATTCTCGAATGAATTAGAAAAATATCGTGAAGCTGGAACAAAACTAAAAGCTGCTTATCCAGATGGAAAAGTTCCGAGCGAAGAAAATCTCATCAAAAAGAGAAATGAAATGATACAGCAACGTGACAAATCCAATTCCGAATATAAAGCAGTAAATTCAGAATTGAAGGATATTGATTATGCACGTCAAGCGATAGATGATTATCTGAAAACGCAGGATGTTAGTCAGGAACAAAAAAGGAAGAAGGGTGATTTGGAATGATGCTGGCAGAAAAAAGAAAAAAGCACAGGCGGTTTGCTTGTGCTTTGTATCGGTATCTGATTTTATTCATTTTCTTCTTTTTGCGATAGAATCAATTGCTCATATTGCTCTATGGCTTGATTGATAAAGGTGTTTAAACTTATTCCCATACTTTTAGAGATTTCCTGTAGATAAGCTTTTTTGCCTTTAGGGACATAAAGTGAGAATCTATCATAAATGTTGTTGTTATTTTCCGTTGTTTTGCGATACACCTCAGAACGTTCTACGTCTGACATCTCAGTCCTTTTTTGCTTCTTCTGCTGTTGGAAATGTTCCGCAGAACAATCTTCGCAAAAAATTTGATTTCCCGATTTTTTCAAAAACGATTTTTTACAGTTCGGACAGATTGCTTGGCTGCCAACAGCCACAACTAAATCCGGAGTATTTTCACGCTTTTGCTGATAAGTTGCATTACGCTCTACTTGCTTTTTTTTGCGGCATTCCGGACAATATTTTTGAACGTTAGAAGTGCGTTCGCATTCCTTGCCACATTTCTGGCATATCATCGTTGGCATTTTAGTTTCCTTTCTTGTAGAGTTTGACTTTATTTTATTGTATCATATCCCCTATGCTTTGTCAAACTCATAAAAGTGAATCATTTGTAAACATCGAACTTTATATTTAACAAACTGTAAAACACAAGGATTATATCTTGACAATAGCGTTAGTTTATGATATAATTTAAGAGTACTCAAGATAGGACAAGGAAAGTCCAAAAAACCAGAAAGGTAATGAAAATGAAAGTTTTGTACAATGGAGAAGTTATCGGCAGCATTTTGACAAATCGGAACATGAACATCGAAGAAGCACTCTGGAGTTTAGGATATGATATTAACAACCCAGATGATTGCCAAAAAGCATATGAGGACGGTTTTGCAGCAGCTTACATTGATGACTTTGGAAAATATCAAATTGATGTAGAAAATATGGACTTAGACTACAATGATTAATCAGCAGAGTGACAGCAGGGGGAATTCCCTGCTGGTAATGCGGATGGGTAAACGGTCACAATCCCCGATAACCCACAAGCAAATATAAAAGAAAGAGGTGGCGAAGTATGAAGTTTTATGCTGTAACAAATTGTGTTAGTAATTATACAACTCCCACAATTACCGACACTTGCGAAGCAAGGCAAAGACCATTGAATGTGATTCTTTCTAATGGAGAAAAGGACATACGGCGTGTTTGGTTTGATACGTTGGAAGATGCTAAAGCATATTGCGATATATTTTCTTCTGTTCAGAAGGACATGAATATTTCTCAGAATGAATAAAACAAGGGAGATGAAGTCATGAGTGAAAATGCTCAAAATCTTTTGATTCTTCTAGCTGTCGGCATTCCGACAGCATACATTTATTTGAGAAGACGACAGAATAGAATCAGACAAGAGATGTTGGAACAACGGCAACGTTCTAAGCTGCAATCCTCTCAATCCGGTGATGCAGATTCAATACCGGAAGAAGCCGAGGTCATCCTTGGTGAACTAACTGAGTTGCGGTTGAAGCAAGCAGAAACGCTTGCACAGATTGAAGACATTCAGAATGGTCGAAACGTGGAAGTCAATGTTTGCAGAGAATATGGTCAATCAACCACCTTATCTCAAGAGAGTATTTTACAAGCTTTACAGGTAGAGGACAAAACGCTCTCTCAGCAAATCCGAAGAAAAAGCCTTGAATTTGCTGAAATCGTAAAACAGTAAGGACAAAACGGTAGACAGAACGGTAGACAAATCGAGGGACAAAACCGTGGGGAAGGGGTTGACGAGAGGGGTTCGGGGAAGTGGACAAAACGTGGTAGACAAAACGCAAGAGGAGGGATAGAATGCGTAAATACTGTGATATTTGTGGTATCGAAATTGCTGATACGGATTACGATAGTTGGTATCGTTTTATTAGCGTAAAGTACTGCGATGAATGCCGTATAGATGTTCGCAAAGAGCAGAAAAAAAACAGCAAGAAAAAACAGCAAGTGAAAAAACGAGCTGAAAATGCGGTATCACGAGAAGAACAACGTTTAAGTGAAGCTGAATATGTTGCCCAGTGCAAAACCGAAGCTAATCGTATTAAGGAACAACGTTCCCAAATTCGAGAAGTTCCTTCCATGGAACAGGAACTGAAACGACAGCTCCGGCAAGCTCAAAGGCAGATTCAGGAACTCGAAAATGAACGCAGACAATCCGCAGCAGATTATATCAATCTAATGCGGAGAGTACAAGAGCTTGAAAACTCAAAATGAAATAACAGGAGGAAAAGAAAATGGGAAAAATCATTACAATCAGTAACCAAAAGGGTGGCGTAGGAAAAACTACAACAACGTTTAATCTAGCTGCTGCTCTTTCCAGAAGAGGAAAGAAAGTGCTGTTAGTAGACCTTGACCCACAGGCAAATCTGAGTGAATATCTGGGGTATCAAAAGGATAATAAACCTACCATGACGGAACTGATTTCGGAAGTTTCTACAAAGTCCATGATTCACATTGCTGCTGTGAGAATAGCAATTCGCAAACATGATATGTACGAGTTGGATTACATTCCTGCCGACATCAATTTAGCAAATGCCGAGATGTTGATGATTAACGCCCTTGCGAGAGAGAGTATTTTAAAACGCATTTTGTCAGAAATCTCAGATGACTATGATTACATTTTAATTGATTGCTTACCCTCTTTGGGAGTGTTGCTTATCAATGCAATGACCGCAGCTGATGAAATGCTGATTCCAGTACAGACACAAAAGTTTAGTATGGATGGGCTTGATAGTTTGATTCAATTGTTTAAGCAGATTCAGGCAACTATCAACCCGACAATACAGCTTTCTGGAATACTTCCAACAATGATGGACTATACAACAGTAAGCAGAGCAGCATATCAGAACTTGATGAATAAGTATGGTAGTATTCTTTTCAAGACATACATACATCGCTCTGTGGAAGCTGCTAAAGCCGTAGAGGTAGGGTGCATGATTCCAGCCACAAGCAAGCTTGGAATGGAATATTCAGCTCTTGCAGAGGAGGTGATGCAGCATGATGTTCAACGGTAAACTTACCGTTACACACCACCATCGAGCAACGGTACAAGAAATCTCCGTAGAAATGAATGGCTTTTCCTTTCTTTGCTTGTTTGGCAGACATATAAACGGAGCGTACATTTCTATTGTATCGTTGGGGGTAAGTGCAGAACTTTCCCCCAGCGAAAATGGCGTTGGTTACAACTCTGACCGCATTTTTCACGCTTTACAGTTTGCTGATTACAGCCGAAGAGGTATGATAAATGGTTGGGAACGTGACTTTGCAAATGCATTGTCCAGAACAATCACCCCAATGTTATCAGCCAAAGCACAGAGAAGAAAAGGTTAAAGGTAAAAAGGGGTTATGGTGTTACAGTTTACAATTGCTCTACTTGTCGGTACGTTACTTGCAGATTGGGTATGCTATATTTTCGGTCGTAGCGGAAAAGGGTTATTTCATTTTCCAAGAGCCATTCACATTGCAGAAACCTGCCTACTCATTGTAAGTTTGCTATTGATAGATGTTTATTGTGGTTGGTTACTAACAGCCTTGTTTATCAGGAAATGAGAGGAATAGCATGAACATTATCATTTTAACTGGACGTTTAGCGGTAACGCCCGAACTAAAAGAAACCGCAAATGGAAAGATTTTTTGTAGATTCAGAATTGCTGTAGACCGTCACAAGAAATCTGATGGAACAGCTACAACAGACTTTTTTACATGTGTCGCATGGGGAAAAGTTGCAGAAATTCTTGAAAAATGGTTGAATAAAGGTGATGCGTTAGAAATCATCGGGCGAATTGAAAATGCAAACTATGAGCTTGACGAAAAGAAGCATTACTGCGACCAAATCCATGTCCGAGAAATTCATTTTTTACCCTCTGGAAAGTCAGAATTGAAAGAAAAAGCTAGTGATGAAGATTTTGCTGCTTTTGAAGATTTGTTAGACGACCCAGATGTATCGTTTTAATGATAGGAGATGGTGTCATGAGTGATTTGATAAGAATGCGTCTTTATTGGCGTAACCAGTGTTGGAAAGAACATTCTGTATTGTATGATGTTACAGTAACTGTTTTGAAAAAATGGATTCCGATGCAGGAAGATTCAGAACAACTTTGGTGGTTATATAATCGGTACTACGTTTTTGGTCAAAGTATAAACTATTGTACAAAGGGAATACGCCATTATTTTCCGCAAACGTGCGAAAATGTTACGGAAAAAGAGGTACGTAACAAACTGGAAAAGCTAAACGAATGCTATACTTATTTAGTAACTTTGGGACAGCCTGTCCAGAATAGGAGATACAGAAATGGCAGCAGCTTTTGACTTAGGAATGATGCTGAATACAGCACCATCAGCGAACATGGTACAGCAAATTGCATGCGATTTACTTACACCATATCACAATCATATGTTTGCTCTCTATGATGGAGAAAGACTGGAAGACATGGTGGAAAGTATCCGCAAAAACGGAGTGCTTACACCTTTGATTGTACAACCTTTAAGTTGTGGAAAGTACGAAATTTTAATCGGTCATAACCGTTGGAATGCCTCTAAAGCAGCAGGGCTTGCAACTGTTCCGGCTATTGTAAAACAGGGATTGACAGCTGATGAAGCTGAGATGTATGTAATAGAATCAAACATCATGCAACGTGGTTTTGACAATCTTAGAATCAGTGAACAAGCAGCGGTTGTAGCACAACGTCACGAAGCAATGTTCTCTCAAGGAAAAAGAAACGACATTATCCGTGAATTGAAACTACTTGAAAACCCAGATCTTGAATCTGAATTGACAGAAACCTCATCTCAAACGACCAGAGATAAGGTCGGTTCTGAATATGGATTAAGTGGAAAAACGGTATCAAGATTGATACGCATAAATCGCTTGATTGATGAGCTAAAAGAGCAAATCGACAACGAGAATATCGCTTTTCTTGCCGGAGTGCAGTTGTCTTATCTGTCAGATGACACACAGGAAACGGTTGCATTACTTGCAGAACAGTACAAAATCAGCATTAAGAAAGCAGAAGAACTACGGAAAAATGCAAGTGATGGAAGCCTATCCGATAAAGAAGTAGAACAGATTCTGTCTGGAAAAACTGATGAACCACAACAACCAAAACCAAAATCTGTGAAAATCAGTCAGGCTTCTTATTCGAGATACTTTAGTAAAAAGGCAACAAGCGAGGAAGTATCAGAAATTATTGAAAAGGCATTGGAAATGTACTTTATGAATCAGGACGATGATACGGATAAGAGCAAAGTTATTGCAACTTTTCCTGATTTTGATAAGGAGCAAGCACGATGAATCAAATGAAGTTATTGGTTTTTCAAGCAGCAGCAAAAGAGCATATAATATATGTCAGAATGCTCAATGATAATGCTGATGAAAGTGCTGTTACGATTCAGCATAACCGTTATCTGGCAATATACAATATCATTCGCTGTGGTTTTATGGAAGACGAATACAAGAGCTGGTACAAGAAGGTGTTATCTAAATGAACAAATCAAAACTACTAGGAAGTAGCTTTGGAAAAGACCTTATGAAAACCGTAAAGCAGATACATTTGTATCAATGCTATCTTGATAATCTAAGTGATTCACCGGAAGAGTATGAGTACAGGTGTTATCTAAAAAGACAGCTAAAGTATAAGTTTGAAGCCTTAGAAGCAATGACTAATGCAATCGCTTTCTTTACCAGAGTCAAATATAAGTATGTAAAAACGCCTAAAGTCTTTGGATTGTATTCTAAGGATAAAAAGGATTGGCTTATTATCATAGGAAGAATATAAACGCAAACAGTTTATAAATACAAACAAAAATCAGGAGGTCAATTATGAAAGGAAAAAATTCGATGAAAAGTGCAGGAAATATGACAAAAATGCAACAGAACATGATTAAGAGAGCTATTGTTTTGACATTCATGGCTGATGAGAACCCTAACAAGTATCATAAGTTGGCAGAACGTGTAAGCGATATGACTGAACAGGAAATTGCAGAATTTTATGCGGCAGAGGAAAGACGAAATGAACGTGGAAGAAATGCTCTTGCAAAACTTATGGATGATGAGAATCCCAACAAGTATCGAAATTTATTAAAGGATGCAAGTAAAACGACTGACGAAGATATCGAGAAGTTTTTTGCTTTTGCACGGGAATCGAGAAATGTTAATACTCAGGAAGATTTGATGAGAGATGTGCTCGAAGAAAACCGAAAGCGTAATGAACTCGAAAAGGCTATTGTATTGGAGTTTATAGCAGATAACAATTCAGATAAGTACCGTAAAGTAGCTGAAAGAGTAAACGGTATGAGTGAACAAGATGTTCGCAACTTTTTTTCTTTGTCGGAAGAACAAAATGAAGAAGAACAAAATGAATAAAGAATAAGGTGGTTTTGACATGATACACAAATGTAAAACCTGTTTGCACTGCGAATGTCGTAAATCTAATAAAAACGGTCAAAAATTTTATTACTGTGGACACCCTGACCAGAAGTACATACAGGGGTATTTTAAGTGTCATGACTTAGAAGCAAAATTGACTGGATTTATTGGCATTGTAAAAAGAGAAATTTCTCCTGATTGGTGTCCGTTTCGTAGGAGAGGAGCAGCAATTGTCGTTAAATAGAAATCAACTAAAATATCTTGTAATTGTAGCAATGGTTATTGACCACATTGCAGCTGCCTTCCTTTCTAATGATTCTGGTATAACAGTTATAATGCGGATGATAGGGCGATTGACAGCTCCTACAATGGCTTTTTTCATTGTAGAAGGATATTTTCATACAAAAAACAAAAAGAAATATGCTTTTCGTTTATTTATATTTTCGCTGATTTCATGGCTGCCGTATTCATATTTTGAATACGGCAAAGCCACTTTCCATTTCAGTGTGATTTTTACACTTTTCCTAGGATTGATGATTGTATGGCTGCTTGATTCAAAAATCAATTCTGGATATAAGATTTTTGGCATAGTTCTTATATTGTTTTTTTCCTTTCTTGCTGACTGGATGATATTCGTTCCCTTATGGTGCATATCATTTTTGGCTTTAGAAAGAAACAAGAAAGCAATCGGATACGGATTATATCTAGCGACTGCTATTTTATACTCGTATCTTGTTATAAAAAGTTCTCCAGCATGGACGGGCATTTGGGCAATCGGAGTATTTTTTGTTCTTCCAATGATAAAGCTATTTTATCATGGAGAATCAGGCAGTAAAAAAGCATTTCACAAGTGGTTTTTTTACGCATTTTACCCAGTACATTTGTTATTGCTTCTAGGAGTAAAATGTGTAATTGACTTATAAAGCATTTTATGATAAAATAATGGAGGACAAGTTATGAAAAAAGCAATCATTTCAATGGGTATGGTTCTTGGCATTACAGCAGGAATGGCTACAATGCCGATTGGTGTTTATGCGGATGAACAAGTCAATAAGGATTACATTGCCGACTTGATTTGGGAAGAATGGTGGTTTGGTACACCAGAAGACGGCACACAATTTCCTGAAGCATCATATGAACATCATTTGATTGAATCATGGCTTGATGAAAATTTTGATGAGTATAAGGACGATGTTCCGTACGCTATATATGCGTATCGAGAATACTATAAAGACCTTGTTTCTAATTGGGCGTTTGAAGATGATGATAATGGCAATTACTATATTACAGATTTAGACGGAAACATTCTATACCATTTTAATTTTGTCAACGGCAAATGGAATATGGCTGATGAAAATGGAAACGTAGTAGACAGTTTTATGCCGTTTAACACAGTAGAGTGGGAAAAGGAACAAGAAGCCAAAGAAGAAGCAAATCAGTCCGATTCTAATCCTGAGGAAGAAAGTAAAGATTCATCAACTTCACAACAGCATAAACAAAATAACAATCGCAGCAATAACACCGGAAATTCTGTACATAGAGTTCTTGGAAAAACCACACAACAACCAGCAACCGAAGCTGCTACGGATGAAGTCACAGAAGCTGAACAAACAACTGTAAAGTCGTCTGCAAAAAGAGGTTTGCTTTGTGGTACGCTTCTTGCAGCAGTTACAATAATAATAATTTTTGTTGTGATGCACAAGAAAAATTATAAGAAAGGGAATGAGCATGATAATAAAAAGTGAAAAAAGGTTCTATGATGACAAAGAAAAGAAGTACAAACAGCCTTTATGCGAATTTGATACAGAGAATCTCATTGTTACAGATACAGATTCTAGCACAGGAGCATCCACACAGAACAGCTTTGTTAGCGTTTATATTCGGCGTTATATTCCATATATGCTGGAACGGAATCCTGACAAGCTTCAGGAACTTGTCAATCAAGGCGAAATATATTCGTATTTGCTGAAATTAGAAACGAGAGCAAAGGATGCAGAGTTTGACCAGATTGAGAAGTGGTTGGCGAGTGATAAGGAATACCTGCTTGCAGTAAAGAATGATGATTTTATGAAACGCACTCAACTGTACAATGCTTTTCAGGAGCAAGCAAGAGAACTGATTTTAGATAGTATAATTTTTGTGTAAGGGAGAAACAATATGTCGATACTTTTATTGCCGTTCAAAATAGTTTTTCTAATAATCGCTTTTATATTAAAAGGCATCCTATACCTACTTGCATTTATTCTAAACTTTATTTCTGAGGTCTTAGTTGCTTTGCAATACATACTCGGAAGTATCTTTGTGCTGATTGCTATTGGAGGGACTGTTGTACTTGTTAAGAGCATTCAAAATGGTTCTCTTACAGGTTTGCAGGGGGGCGTTTTAATAGGCGTTTTGTGGCTAATTTCTATGGCATTCAGCTTGATGTTCTATTTAAGTAGTGCAGCAGCAGACTTGTTTGAAAGTATCGGTGATTGGTTAGGCGATACAGCTCTTGGATTTTTCTACTAAGATTCTATTGTGTTAAATAAAAAAGCGATAGACTGCGTAACACAGTTTATCGCTTTTTTCTATATTCAAAGAGCAAATTCTTAATCAAGACTTTGCTGGTCTTTTTTCTTCTTTATTTGGTGCGGTTTCTGTTGTTCCCGTTTTTTCTGGGCAAGTGCATTTTTCCGAAGCTGCGAAACTGACATATATGGTTGTGTCTGTGGCTTGTCCTTTTGAGAAGAACCAGCAGCTGCGGCTATTGTTACAAGTTCTTTTTCATTGGGTTCTTTTGTATGTTGCTCAAGCTGTTGTTTATACGAATCAGCAATAAACAATTCTACTGGTTCTTTTTCTTCACGTAAATCTATTTTTACTTTACGAAGAATAGTATAGGATGTATGTCCTATTGTAAAATCTCGCTCATTTTGTCCTCTTGTAAAACAAGAACGTCCAAAAAAGAAATTATCGGTATCATTCTGAGATACTAAAAAATAATAGCGTAACCCCAGCGTTTCATTTTTTATAATGTAATCGGCATCTATTTTAGAACTTTTATTAGCTGAAGGGTTGAACTTAAAAATGGTATCTTTATCATCAAGAATTGCTTCCAAATGTTCTAAGCAGTCGATTCTATCAAGTATTTCATCATACCAAGTACTCTTTTGAAATAGTTCATCTGAATATGTTCCATCAATGATTTTGTCAAAAACAGATTCTCGTTTTTCTCTTCTCACTACTGCAATATCTTTTAATTTGTGAAGTCCACACAAATGATGGAAAGTAGACTTATCAAAACGAATACAAATGTTTATTGGCTGCGTGTTACGATTCCGAACAACTGTAAATTGATATTCATAATCAAAAAGTTTCTGGTATGAAAGTGCAGCTGATTTAATAGAAATTTTGCTCACCTCTTTTACAAACAAAATGACGCTGCCATAAAGGCAGCGTCAAATCATTCACATTTTCTTTCGGCAAAAATGCCTACGCCAAGTCGAGGTTTCACTGTGCAACCCCTCCCGCAAGCTCAACCAAGCAACGCTCTTGGCACGCCCCTTGATATCATCGCTTCACAGAACTGCTACGACTATTAAGTTTACGTCAGCCCTGACCGAAAACCCATGTTTTCTAACAACACCTCTGTTGCTACTATTATTATAGCCGATTTTGCCGAAAATGTCAAGGGGTTATCAAAAAAAATTTTAATAGAAAAGAGAAATGGCTGTAAGTCTTGCACGCTTCCAACAAACACCACTTACAGCCTTGACGCAATGAAAATCAACATTTTGCCACCGGAATTAAAATTTTCAATGGGTTCTCTGTTCTCTTACTTTCATGATTATTGTAGCACACATTTCTAGAGATGTCAAGTGAAAAAGACATACTGTTAAAAAATCTTACAATATATCAAAATGTGAACAATACCGAAGAAATTTGGTGAATAAAATAAAAAACACTTTACAAAAGGCGATTAAGTATGCTATAATAAAATTGATTTGAAGTAGAGATTGTGCTGCTACGCACCGTTATGGTTAAAAGAAATGTGGGAAAGGGCACACCCACCATATCAAAAAGACCGCTCTGATTGTTCAGGGCGGTTTTTTGTATGTTTGGAATACTCATATTTCAAACAAATGTTATGTAAAATAGGCTGATTTTTATAGTCGCTCTGGTCGACCAACTTCATACAAATAGCAGATGCTATTTGTACAGTGCATACTATACTTTCAAGTAGCGATGAACTTCAGAGTTTCGGATATACGCCATTATATCTAATGTGTTCCTCAAGTGTCAGCCACACTAAAAAAGCTACGGATAGCTGTTTTCACTATTATTATATATAGTTTTTCTTTAAAAGTCAAGCTTTTAGCACTAAAAAAGACCTATGCAATGAAACACAAGTCTTTTTAGCCACATTTTTGTTTCAACTAATAGTCTATTCGAGTCAAGGCTGATATGTAACCTTCATATAAGCTCCGTGACATACTCACTCGAATAAATACGCACTTCATCACTTGACAATTTGCTACGACTATTAAGTTTCGTCAAATTGTTCGACAGTTCTTGCTGTCTGCTCAACAGAATATTCTATTGCTTTTTATATTATACTTTATTTTTCTGTAATCGTCAAGAGCTTTTTATTTCAATCTAAATTCTGCTCTTTCTTTTTTTGTTTTGGCTCAGAGCCTTGCTCCTGTTTAGCTGAAATTGCAGCTTTTCGCATTCTGGCACGTTCAAAATAACAGGTTTTTGGCTTGTCGGGGGATTCTTTTTTCGCCTGTGCAGCTGATGCAGCAAGTTCTGCGGTAAGTTCCTTTAATGCAGTTTCCATTTCTCCAAGTGTCCTGCCATCCTTACTCAAAAGTTCAAATGGTTCACTAAGAATCTTCTGTGCATTGCTAAAATCAATTTCAAGAGAATTTAATTCATTCTCCGTATGTTGGATACGTTGGTCTATTTTTGCTACACTAGATTCCAGTCGGCGAAGATTAGTATCATAGGAATCAACGAAATCACAAGTGTACTTTGCTGCTCCACTAAGAGATGCAGAAATAGCTGCAACGCTTCCGTTTTCTTGTATTCCAAAGTTTCCAAAGTCCTTTATTGTAACAGATAGTGGAAATCCCATAAATTCACCGATTTCAGTTGGTGTACCACGTTCTTTTACCATGGAAAACACAGCGTTTCGTAAGGCATCTGCTGCATCCTTCCGGTCAGTGTACTTTGTACCAGCTATTGTAATTGCAAATGCAGGACGATTGGTCTTTGCATCAATAGGCAAGCTTCTGACATGCTCTTTATCAGTTTTTAAAGATTCCATCGTGTGTTCTAAATCGCTTTTTGATTGTGGATATGCTGCTACAAGGTCTTGCATATCATAGATTCTGCTGTCATGCTCACGTTTTTGTATTCTCATATTTGATACTTCGTTTTCCATATCAGCACGTTGCTTTAATCGTTCATCACCAATACAAAGAGCTTTTATTTCGCTGTAATTCAATGCCTGTTGGTCAACATCTTCCGCACTTCTGGACATGGTGTCCGATGTCATAATCTGCGAAATAAAATTTTGTTTGCTTTCCAAAAGCTGATAAGAATACGCATCAAATGTACCCTTTGTAACGTAGCGATATTGATGTACATGCTTATTTTCGTTGCCTTGTCGAACCAGTCTTCCTCGCCGTTGCTCCATATCAGCTGGTCGCCAAGGAATGTCCAAATCATGTACTGCAATCAATTTTTGCTGTACATTTACACCAGTACCCATTTTAGATGTTGAACCGAGTAATACTCTAACTTCTCCAGAGCGAACTTTTGAAAATAATTCTTCCTTGTCTTTCTCGGTTTTAGCACTATGTATATATGCAATTTCATCCGGTTGTACTCCTTTTTCGATTAGTTTATTCCGAATGTCATCATATACACAGAAATCACAAGCTTCTTCTAATGAATCCATATCTGCTGCCGACTTTTCTTCATTTGCAGTCGTTTTTGGACTACTGCCGGACGGTACACCCAAATCACAGAATATAATCTGTGTAAGCTTATCCGGTGTGGTTTCTTCATAAATCTGATATACGTTTTCTACGCATTGATTCAGTTTTGTGGCTGGATTATCTTCCAATGTTGGGTCAATTAAACGTGGGTCTAATGCTAATTTTCTGCCATCACCAGTTATTTTTAAGGGATTATCTATGCGTGGGTCTGTAACAGTACGATTTTGCAAAGCATCTGCACGGTCAGATAGTTCACCAAGCATATCCTTTTGTTCTTCTGTAGGCTCTACCTGTACAACGTGCATTTCACATTCCGGAACATCCAAATTCAGCATATCGGCTGTGCGAATATCAGCAATTTGCTTAAACATTGCCATTAACTCTGGTATTCCCGTATAGCTCATGTGTACTTTTTGCTTTACATCACTTCCTGTTGTGTTCAGTTGCCAATCTGTTTGCTGTTTGCCGAACACACTTATCCAGTTGTCAAAGTTATCAAGACCCTTGCCTTTTAAGAAGTCATGTTCCAAATATCGCATCATTACATGCAGCTCTGTCATAGAGTTGCTTAATGGCGTACCAGTTGCCATAACAATACCCTTACCACCTGTCTTTTCATCGAGATACTGGCATTTTAGGAACAAATCCATAGCCTTTTGAGAAGACGATGTAGAAATGCCGGATACGCCCTGTAATTTTGTTGCTGTAAAGAGATTTTTGAACTCATGGGCTTCGTCTACGATAAGCTTGTCAATACCCATTTCTTCAAAAGTTACAGTATCATCTTTCGGAGTATCTAATAGCTTGTCCAATCTCTTTTTCAGAGATTTTCTGCTACGTTCTAGGGCTTTTATCTCTACTGAACCGCCATCAGCTTCTTTTAGTTCCTTAATACCTGTTACAATGTCCTGTATCTGCTGTTCCAACAATGCAATTTGTCGTTCTTGTGAAATCGGGATTCTGCCAAGTTGCTGATGACTGATAATTACAGCATCCAAGTCGCTAGTTGCAATTTTCGCAAATAGTTGTTTTCGATTGGATTCCTGAAAATCTTTTGCAGTAGCTACAAGGATATTTGCACCCGGATACAATAAGCGAAAGTCTTCACCGATTTGTTCAGTCAGCTGTTTTGGAACACAAATCATAGGCTTGCTGCACAATCCTAATCTTTTTGATTCCATAGCTGTCGCAATCATTTCAAAAGTTTTTCCAGCACCTACGCAATGTGCAAACAGTGTATTACCGCCAAATAGTGCATGTGCAACTGCATCTTTTTGATGTGGTCTAAGAGAAATATCTGCATTCATTGTAGGAAATGTAAGATTGCTTCCATCAAATTCCCGTGGTTTGATGCAGTTAAACATTTGATTATACTGTTCTACTAATTCATTTCGGCGTTCAGGGTCTTGAAAAATCCATTCTTTAAATGCTTCTCTTATCTTATCTGCTTTTAGGTGTGCTGCTTTTGTTGCTTTATCATCAATTACTCTTTTTTCTTTCGTTTCGCCAAATGGCAGCGTTTCAACTACGACTTTATAGCATTTAGGTTCTCTCAAATTCAGTAGGTCTTCCATGATTTGATAAGCACTTTTATGCTTTGTACTATACTCTTGTTCATGTACTGATAAATTTCCATAACGTGTCGGTTTGGGAGTGATTGACCATTCTCCAGACCTTTCAGAATGCGTTACCTTAATTGCACTTTTCATGCTGGATTCTGCATTTCTATATTGCTTTTGCAGCATATATTTTTTGTAGAATGGAGCATCTTCTAGCTGCTTTTTACAATCATCCATTATCCTTTGCTGAAAATCCACTTGCTTTTCTTCTGACGTACCAAATGTTTCATACATAAACTGACGATAAATTTTCGGGTCAATCCAAGATGCACCAATTTGAATGTCAAGGTCTTCTGCTTTTAGCATAGGTGGTTTGGATTCTTTAAGTACTTGAACATTTTTTTCAAATCTGCTATCTAATGCAGCTGCTTTTTCTGCTGCTTCTAATTTCTCATAGATATTTCCTGATAAATATTCCGCAGCAGTTTGATAAATTTCCTCACCGCTTGAATTTGGCACAAGATATATCTCGCTTTGTAGCTCTTGAAGTAGTTCATCTTTTGTTTCTCCGGTCAGCATTTGCATATATCCAATATCTACTTTAGCTTTTTCGGAAAGAGAAATAGTCAGAGCTTCCATTGCTGTATCAACATGTTCAACTGCCTTTGGCGGTTTTATTGTTCTCTTCGTAAATAAATCAGATTTTTCGGCAGTTCCTTTACTCAAATCATAGCTTTTCTCTAAAGATGCAACCAACGGATAGGATACATCTTCGCCAAACATGGACTTGTTAGCTCTGCTGTGCAAAAGACCATGCTTTTTAGAAAAGCTATCATATTGTGCGTTTAATTGCTCTTGAAGAGAACGAATTACATCATCCGATTGATTTTGTTCCTGTGCAACTAAAAGCTCTCGTGTCGTATCACGAAGTGAAATAAACGCTCTTGCTGCCTGAATTTCCTTATTGCTATGATTGCATTTAGGAACACAGCATCTATCTGTTGTCTTGAAATAAATCTTATGATTCTGCTCAAACAAACTGAAATTACGCAATTCTTCTGGCGGAGCGACCTGCAATCCATCTATTTTCGGATAAACATCATTTGCCTTTACATCAGATATTGTGGCAGATAACTTTGATACAGCTTCTTGCAGTTGTTCTTTTAAATCTGCTCCTTCAATAGGCATACACATTGTTCCATGCCCATACATCTTATTACCTTCTACCATCTCGCCTAAGACCATATCAGGATGTTCTGAGAAGTATTGATTGATTGGAAGTCCTGCATCTGTTTCGCCAATATGCACCCACTCCGGTTCAATTACAGGCGGTTCAGAACGCTTTTGCAGAAAGATAATATCCGATGTAACATCTGTACCAGCGTTTTTAGAGAATGTCCCTGACGGCATACGAATAGCACCAATCAAATCTGCTTTTTCTGACAACTGTTTTCTAAAGTCTTCGTTTGCTTTATCTAGTGTCCCAGTAGATGTAACAAATGCAACAATACCGCCTTCTTTTACTTTGTCTAATGTTTTTGCAAAGAAATAGTCGTGCAGCTGTTTTGTGCCATATTCTTTGTCAAAAAAGCCCAAATCGCCGAAAGGAACATTGCCTACTGCCATGTCAAAACTTCCGGTTTGAAAGTCTGTTTTTTCAAATCCCTTTATTTGAATATCTGCATCAGGATAAAGCTTTTTTGCGATTCTCCCTGAAATACTATCTAGTTCAACACCATATATCTGTGTTTCTTTTTGCAAGTCTGTGGGCATTCTGCCGATAAAATTACCCACTCCGCAAGACGGTTCTAAGAGATTTCCGCCCTCAAATCCAAAACTCTTAGCTGCATCATAAATGCTATCAATTACGATAGGCGGTGTGTAGAAAGAATCCAATACGGAAGCTTTAGCAGAAGTGTATTCACTATCGGTAAGGGCTTCTCGTAATGCTGCATATTCTTTTGACCATTTTTCATTTCCACTGTCAAATGCTTGCGGCATACCGCCCCATCCAACATATTTTGAAAGAACTTCTTTTTCTTCTTCTGTTGCCGGACGATTCTCTGTTTCAAGCGTTTTTAAGGTTTCAATTGCTGCGAGATTTGCCTTAAATTTAGTTTTTGCACCACCTTCGCCCAGATTATCATCTGTAATGGTAAAGTTTGAAGTTTTCTCAACTTGTTCTTTCTGTGGTTCTTCCGGCTTTGCTTCTACTTCAAATTCCTGTGATATGTCTTTGAAATCCTTGTCTTGAACCAACTTTTCAATTTGTTGTGATTGCAATTCGCTTTCTACTTCTGGATTAACAATAGAAGGAATTTCTTCTGTGATACCGGATTCTGCAAAAGCTTCTTCTGTTGTCTGCGTTTGTCCTTTTTCTTTGTTAGAATCTTCATCTTGCAGTGTTGGTGATTCAGTTTGCTCAATTTTTGAGGGTAATTCTTCAAACGATTCTGGCATAGTATCTGGAAATGATTCAGTTTCTTCTTCCATTAAGGTTGGATTCTCTAAAACTTTCTCATCAGAAGACGCTGGCATGACTACCTGTTCAACAGTACCTACTTCTTCGATTTCTGAAAGCTGTTCCAGACTTTCAATGTATTTATACAAATCAGTATCTAGCAATTTGCTTTTAGGGAGATTTTCTGTAACTACAAACGCCCCAGATTCTCTTTTTACTGTACAGTCATCTTCATACCAAGGTAAAGCTCCTGCCAAAGAAACAACCTCACATATATCACCTGTACGCAAGTTCTGAAATTTATCACCGATTTTTAATTCATAAGGTTGCGATTCCGCATTGACAACAGAATCGTTTTCTTCTTTCTCATTTTGTAGTTCTTCAGTCGGTTCTGATGTTGCTTCCGAATTTTCTTCTTCAGCTGATTCAATCAGTTCCTCAACTTTTGTAGAATCTGTTATGAAAATGCTGCTCTCCTTTTCGGATTCAACCTCTATATCTGAAAATGACATCTGAATGTTTTGGCTGCCTATATCTGTAATGTCTTGTTCTGATACAGAAGATTCTTTCTCTTCTGATTCAATTGATTTAGAATCAGAATCTAATGATGCAGCTTGCTTTTTTTCTGACAAAAATGTTGTTACTTGTTCCAAGGAATCATTTGTGGTTACAGCTTGACGATACATATCAGAAAAAATAAGTATATCATTTGCGGAAACTGTTTCATTTATCAATTGCTCTATTGCAGCTTGCGGAACTCCAATGTCAAAAGCATGGACTATGGCTGCCTTTTGTTCTTCATTATAGTCATGTCCAGCTGTAATTTCAGAAAGTGTTACATCTTTATCCAATTGACTTTTACATTCTATTAGGCTAAGAAATGACGTATCGGAATTATCTGAAATATACGCTGAAATATGCTGGTTGAGTTGTTGCAATTGTGCAGGAGTGTAAGCAGCATCAATATAAGTTGCAATTAAACTGGTTTGTCCGGAACGAGCAGAATCTTGTATGCTACTTTTCAATTCTGATAATTGTTCATCAGAAATCCCACGACTTTTTAAATCTCTTTCTATCTGGTTTTGATTCCTTGCAAAAGAAAGCTCTTGCATAAAATCCTTAACAGAATTTTTTTCTACTACAAACACTAGTTTTTCGTCACGCAGTAAACAAGAATAGGGAATCTTATCCGCACTTTCAAGTAGTGGTTTGATTTCTTGATACTCTTGTGGCTGGAGTGGTGCAGTTAAGTAATAGCAGTCCTTAAAATCAGGTTTAGATGGTTCTTGAATAGACTGATTGCTGCTTACTTCTTTTCCTTGTTGCCTATCTTTAGGGATGTGTGCTTTCCGCATCTCCAATATCTTTTCTTTTAGCTCTGACACTCGTTTTCTATCAGCTTCACTAACTGTAATAGTTGATGATATTCTTCCGATTTTTGCAGAGAACTTTATGTTTTCCTGTTCAAGTAATTCTGCAATCTTTAATGCAGTTTGAGTTGGAGCTGCAACATAACTTTTCTGCGGAATATACCGATATTCTGCATTGCCGATAATTTGGTGATTTGGTGGAGTGTATTCTTTTTGCGATTTACGCATTGTAAGTGTTGCTGCATAATCATTACCGAGCAATTCACGAAATTTATCTTCTTCTCTATCGTTGATTGCTACTACTACAGCACCATTTCTTGCAAAAGCATAGTAATTCATACCTGCATTATCAAGTGTTTCTCTATGCTGCAAGAAATCAGATTCTCGCATTTGAAAAATAGTCTTATCTTTATTGTTCGTAGCATCATTCCAAAAGTGGTTTCCGTATGTCAGAAGTTCTTGCTTTTTAGCAGGAGATTCTATTGTCTTGGGAATGTCACGCAGTTGGTCGTTCCAGTCTTTATACTTTGAATCAGCGGTCAAGCGATGCATTTCAGGATACTTTTTCTGTAATCGCTCTGCAAAATTGTTTCCGGCTTCATCATTATCTGAACACAAGAACACTCTTTCAGGAGAGATATGATACCTTTCCATTGTCGCTTCGACAATATTAGGCTTCACACCCATCATACTAATTAAGCGATGATTATCAAGTTCATTCTGGTGCAGTTGCATATAAGACAGCATATCAATGGAACTTTCAAAGAAAAGAGCATTTTCCCCATTTCCCTTTGTTACTTCAAAACCATATCCAGAAGCAGAACCAACAGCAATTCCTTTGTATTTTTTATCGGATAGCGTTCCTACCTTTTCTGCACCAACAGTTTTACCAAATTCATCTTGAATTAGAAAAATGGCATTTCCAGTTTTCGATTCCTGCTGTATTTTTCCGTCTTGAATAAGACCTTGTACCATTTCATAATTTAATCCTCTTGTTTGAGAAAGATATGCAAGTACACGTTTTTGTTCCGTGTCAACGTTGAGATGTATTTCTTCTGGCTTTTGAGGTTCAGTTCTTGGAGTTCTATTTTGTGTAATTGTATCTGCACTATATGAAAGCTCTGGTGTCTGATTGCCATTCAACATTTTTACTGCATCATAGAAATCTTTTCCGAGGAACTGACGAACAAATGAAATACTATCTCCGCCACGGTCTTCACTGAACTGATACCATTTTGCCATTTCACCTTGCACATTATCTTTGATATGAACGCTATCGTGTTCTGACATGATATATTCTTTTCCAACTCGTTTTAAATCAACGCCTTGGCTCATTAAGAAATCAGGCAGATTCACACGTTTGGCAGCGTCTATTTCCTCCTGAGATACTCTTTTGGATAAATGTGACGGTTGGTGTTTTTGATGCTCTGAACGGACTTGCAATGCTTGTATGACCTCTTGTTTGAAAGCAATTTCAATTTGCATTCTGCGAAAGTTAGAGCTATCAAGAGGAACATTTTGTTTTGTCAATGCTGCCTGATTTTCAGATAACTTTTGTTGTAATCGGGAAATGGCTGTATCATACCCGATTCTTTCAGCAATGTCAAGTAATCTTTCTTTCCTATCAGCATTTCGTTCCATTATAATATCTTGCTGTTCCATGCCGTAAACCTCCTTACTTATTCATTTTTTTAAAATGGAGCAATGCTTGTAAATTCATAACTGGCATATGCTTCAAAGATAACAATTTCATCTTCATACTCCGTAATGCTAATGCAATCAATAAAAAGTTTGCAGTCTTTACAGTCAAACATTGCGATACCATTTATGTAATCAATAAGCAAATTTCCTTTTAATACTAGTGGCTTTGAATTGCTGATAGAAGTAGCCTTTTCGGTCAAAGAGGGAACATCAGTGTCTACCAAATACATATCACTATAAATTTGTATCATTATAATTCCTCTTTTCCTCGTTTGGTGCTTCGATGTTGTGTTTGTTGCTGTTCTTGCTTTTGGGCTTTTTCATGTTGCTGATGCAGCTGCTTTCTTGAAAAGAACACAGCCCCTTTATCTTTTTTGTGAATCGTAACTGCCGACTTATTTCCGTCAATCACAGCGGAATGAGAAACTCCTTCTTTTTGCAATTCGGACACGGCTTGACGTGCTTCATCAGCAGTCATACGTTGTGTATATCTATCTTCTTTTGGGAGCTGCTGATAAAATTCCGGATTGATAAATTCTTTTGTCTGCAATTTTTGTGCTTCTGCACGAGCAGATGTTAAGTTTTGAACATCTGATTTTGCTACTGTAATTGCTACAGCTGTTTTTCCTCGTTCTACTGCGGAATATGAAACATCTTGATTGTCTAACGTCTGCATTATTTTTTTTGCACTATCGGGTGAAACAACGGTTGTTACACGTTCAGATTTAGGAATCGAAGCGTAATACTCTGGGTTGATTTTAGAAGTATGGACTTCTTCTTTTGGCTTATCTTTTTCCCTTTCTCCTTTTGTAGGGCTTTTTTCAGGTGATAGGAACTCGTCCACTTTTTCTTGAATGTTTTTCGCTGCAATTGCAGCAAATTCCTGTAATGCAATGTCGTCATGCTTGTCTAATGCAATTGTTACAACGCTATTATCCTGTACGGAAATTGCCGAGAATGCTATGCCCATGGCTGCAAGGCTTTCTAATATCGTCATTGCTTGTTCTGCCGGATACGTTTCCATGTGAAGATTTTCAGGAGAAATTTTATGATAATAATCAGGACGAATAACAAAAGAACCATCCTTATGTATTTCTGCTTTTTCTTCATCTGCTAAGGCAAGCAGAAAACTCTTTTCGGAAGTCTTTTCATCTTCAAGCACTTCTTCCGTATGGCTTTTTTCTATGTTATCTTGTTGTGTTTCTTCCATTTGTTCATCATAAAAATGTTCCTGTTCTGGGGGAAGATTATTGATTACACCGTCAATTTGATTATAATTTTGTTCCATTGACATCTCTGCTGTACGAAGATACTCAGTACCATCTACGGCAACTTCTTCTGCAAGTCGAGATAACGTCATATTATTTGCTGTGCTTTCTATCGTTACGCCAGTTTGCTGCATTGCACCGTTAATACTTTCAGAAGATTGTTCAGAAAAATTGATTGGCAAGCGTTCAATCTTTTCGATACGAGCCGAAAGTTCTTCTCGTCTGTCCTGAATGGCTTGTATTTTTCCTTGTATACTTAATTGTTCAGTCGTATTTTCAGCTTTTTCATATCGTTGGCTTAATCTTGCTATCTGCGTATCACATTTTTCTATCTTAAATGATAGGGAACGTCGAGAAGCATCATGCAGCAAATCCATGCTCTGTGCGTATTCTTGTCTGCGTTTTTCTGGATTTAAAACTGCAAAACTTTTTATCACCCCACTCAATCCCTGCAATTTATCCGCTTTAGCTTGAGAAACAGCAATTTTATGTTCTAATGTAGCAATCCTATCGTTGTGCTTCTCTATCTTTGCTTCATGCTTAGGAATAGAAACATTTTGAATTTTATCTATTTTTCTCTGGTTACGGTCTATCATCAAATTTACAACAGAAGAAAGCACACCGCCAGATAGCCCTTTTAGCATTTCATTTGTTGCTTGTAAACGCTCTGCCTTTGCTGATAATTTTTCAATGTGTGCTTCGTTTTTCTCTATTTTTCCTTGCCGTGAATCAATCCTGTCACTTAATGATTCAATCCTTTCCTCGTGACTTTGATGAATAGAGTTTAAAATTGGCAATAACGATTCTTTTTGAACTGGTGCTTGTCTTTTTTCATCAGAAGTCTTGACATTACCCTCTGAATGTGTTATACTATTATTAGATTTAGAGCTGATGGATGTGTTCTCTAGGGGCGATTGTAGCCCGGCAGAATGAAGCATCTCATCAGCTCTTTCTATTTCATTTCGCACACCCTGCATTGTATAGGCAATGCTGTCATCAAAGCTGATAAATGTTTTTTCATCTGGCAATTGTAGTCCCATTGTGTTAAGTAGTTCTTCGGCACGTTCCTGATTCGCTGCAATAAGGTTTCCCTGATTCAGCTGTTTATCCAGATAATTTCCCATATTGTTTCGTCCGTATGCACTTGCTATCCGGTTTACCTCATGGAATCCTTTCTTTTCTGAAAGAGATACGGCTACCATAATGGGACGATTTTCTTTATCTTGCAACTGGGTAATAGCGACTAAACTATTCTCTTTGTTACCCTTTAGTATCATTACTGGATTTCTCAGCTCTGCTGGAAGCTGCTTCATAATATCCGCATCCAGTCCGTGTCCATGGTAGTGTTCATCTGCTTCTGACATACATTTTACGATTGTTCTTGGGGCAATAACGACTTGTAAATCTTGATTCGCTCCAGACAGTGCAAGGGCATTTGATGTATCGCCAATATGTAAAAAATCTGATTTTTTATCAGAACCCAGAAACGAATCAAGTTCATTTGCAAATGATTCATCTTGTTTCAGGTTCTGCTGGATTTTTTCAGACATACTCAGAATTTGATTTTCTTCCGCTGTCAAGGCGGATTTTTCTTTTTCCATTACTGGCATAGTTTCATTTCTCCCTATCGTTAATATGGTTTCTTTGTCCGTTCAAGATGTTCTGTGTATTCCTTTTCAGACCTTTGAACGTATTCATCCGATTTTTCTGCTTGTACTCTTTGGGCATTTCGTTTCAGAACATCTCTGGAAACATATACTTCTTTTTTCTTCTGGTCATCTTCTTGCTGCTGACGAAGTTTTTCTGTTTTGTTCAGAGGTTGAATATCGTTAGTTCTTTTCTCTAGCAACTCCTTTATTTCTGTATTTGCTTCATGATTTAGTTGGATTTCTTCTTGCAAAGCCTGTTTTATCGTCAAATCATCGGAAAAACAGAGAGATGTATATGTTAATGCAAGACCGAATTGTAAATCAGGCGGTTTTCTTTCTAATGAAGACACAGAAACATGCAATACAGCTGCTATTTCGGGGAGTAAAGCTTGAACTGCTTCAGATTGATTTTCACCGGAACGTAGTTGCTCAACTCTTTCATGAAATTCAGCATTTACAGAAAGACGATTGCTCCTTTCAATAATGTCGGTTACTCTATCCCTATCTTTTTCACTGAATGCAATCAACATTTTATGGTCATTGATTTTAGCGTGATAGGCAATTGAACATTGTTCTAATCCTCTTAAAACGAAATCAGGATTATTCACTTGAATGTTTAAAAATTGCTTATCCGGAATTTCGGATAAGGGTACTCCATGTTCCATCACAATGAAAGCACCGCCTTTAATCTATCCATCAGCTCAGGATTTTCAGCAGCATTATTTTCATCAAACTCGCCATAATGATAAAGATAAATGCCATATAGATTTTCCTGTATTTCTTCTGGATACTCATACAAGGTTTCTGGAGAAATATTCAGTAATTTAGCAACATTTTTTAGTTCTTTACGAATCATTCCTTTTCTTGCAATCTCAAACATCCCATAAACATCGCTCTTATCGTTTAAACAAGCATACATCAAATGAGATTTTGTTTCTTCATCAAGAGAGCAAAGCGTTTCATAAGAATAATCAAACCCGATTACATTTGAAACATCTTTCATTGTTATATTCAAGGTTTCAGAACGCCAAATCTGTTCCAACTCTCGCAGAGCATCTTGTATAACACCTTCGTTCTTCTCATTTTGGATGTCATACATTAAAACAATGGCTTCCATTGCATTCAATGCATCCTGCGAAAAATCTGATAAGTTATCAACTGGCAACTTTAAGAGTTTTGCTGCTATTTCAATTGATTCATTCATAGTTATTCCTTTCTTGTTCATGGACAGTCTGTCCACATGTTTTAGCTTTATTTTTGAATAAACGCCACAGTTGGAAAGTACATGGTTTTCATCTGTGGCGTTTGCATATTTATTAAAGGTTAGTTTGAAAGAGGTGCATACCAAGCAAGATATTTAGATAAAGTAAGCACAACATTGGAATTATAGGCTTCAATCATTTGTTTGCGTGTTGTGTATCCGGTGGTATCATCCATTAGATATTCGCCATACCATAACCCAAAGAAAGACCACATGGCATTATCACGAAGAGAATCAGTTAAATCAGGAATGGTACTGCATTCGCTAAGAGCAACTATTTTATTCGCTGCAATCTTCTGTAACCCATAGAACTGTTCATAACGACTGCTATATTTTTCTGTTGCATCGAGGTATATATCTGCGGATGCAATGTCGTATTGTGTTTCAGGAACAGTATATGATTCACTTTGACCGTTCCAAATCCATATAAGGTTATGCAATTTATGATATTCGGTAAGACGTGTATATAACAGATTCCAAAGCCATTGATAAGCATCACTACCAGCCGAACCCCACCAATACCAACCATTACTTGCTTCTTGTAAAGGTCGCCAAAGAACAGGCACATTTTGACTTTGTAGCTTTTTTAATGCTTTTGCTGCTTTATCAATATCTCTAATAAGAGCTTCACAATCTTCTGTTATCAATCCATCTTTTTTCATTTGCTGAATTTCAGAAAAACTGCATGTAGCAATGTCTAAGTTTGTGATAGCATCCCATAAAGAAAAATCTGTTTCTTCACTGTATATGGAAGATTTACCTGTCGGAGCTTTCCAGTTCCAAATCAAACCTACAATACCGCCTTGATTGCTCCATTTTAATGATGCAGCAGCCGTATCATTTCCAGATTCATCAAATAAGTCAGAAAATCGAATAACAGGGAGTTGTCCAGTGATTTTATAGATTTCTGTAAGTTCCGTATTTTCCTCACTTGAAACATATTGACCAGAAATGATGTGTTCTCCGTATTGCTCTTGAAGAAAACGCATTAGTTTTTGCGTTTCCTCTGTTGCATCAACATCACACAAAGTATTTGATACATCTGCTATTTTCAAGTCATTTGAATTTTGCAAAAGGATACAATCTATAGCAGCATCACCGCTTATTTGTTGTACGGTAATCTTTTTTGTACCAGCTTCTAAGTATACGCTTTTAACAGTTGCTTGAATAAAGTGACCTGTCCCAGAGATTTCGAGTGTACCACACATTTCATCATCTATCTGTAATGTGCATACGGCATCGCTATCTGCTACCAAAATTGCAGAAACATCATAATGTTGAGATGCCGGAACATTCACAGTAAAACAAATCGTATTCTGTAAATCGCCCGATAAACCAACAACATAGCCACTCCCAGTGTATCCCGAATATTCTGTATCTACCTGAAACCACTCAGACAACTTGCAATCTTCGGCTTGAACTCTGACATCAACAGGATATTTCAAACTTACTGGAGCTTGTACAACTTTCTCAGGATAAGTTGGTGCAAAGATAGTTGTTGTTGTCGTTGTTGTCACTTCTGTCACTGTACTTGTTATGGCTGCCGTTGTTCCATACTCTGTTTTTTGTATAGGCATTGGCTTTTGATAAAGGTCAATAGCATAGCATCCAGTAAGCAAGAGAAAGCATGGGATAGATAAGATAATGGACTTAATCCATTTCAAAGCAATCACTCCTATGTTATTTAATGCAATGTGTTTTCTTATACTTTTGATAGGTGTCTGTCAGTTTTTCGGCACATTCTGGGCAAACATCAGCTCCTTGAAATGACAACATTCCAGCACGTTTGTTACTACAAAACACACATCTTAAACACCTCTTTTTCAAAACAATTTGATTTGCATTGTCAATGTAAATCTCGACTTCGTCACCATAATCCATTAAATGAAGTGAACTACGAATCTCCAAAGGGATATATAATCGTCCAACTGAATCAATTTTCTTGATTTGAAAAAGAGAATCTTTAGTTAGCTTGCTTTCTTCTACGTTACAGGAAAGATAAATCATATTTTTCTGAACATAAATCTGAATGTATTCTGTTTGAAAATGCTCTCGAATACCTTTTGGAAGTGACAATCTCCCACCTATCTCGATTCTTCGTGTCAACCCTGTAAATTTCACTATAACTCCTAAAACAATCAAAAGTCGAAATCAAAAACAGAAGTCTTTTCGGGTTCTTCAAATCTTGCCATAAATGCTTTTTTACAGGAAGCAAGTCTTTCTTCCATGTAGGCAAACATCTTTTCAATGTTATCCGGTGTGTAATCCACGGAACGCTTCGTTGCGATTTTTTCAAGATAAGCCAGCTGGATGCATATCTTGTTCATTCGTTCTTTGGAACTTTCCATAAATTTAGCCTGCTTATCTGCATCCACAACAAATTCTTCTGTTCCTTCTGCTACAATGTTTTCTTCGTAATCCATATCCATGATATTTTTCATCCTTTCTTATACTAAATAGTCGTTATCCTTTAAGCTGTCATACAAATATTCGTCCATATCGTCATCATTGTGGTCTTTAAGCTCTTTTTGCAGTTCTTCCTTATCTGCAAGTAAACTCCGAATGTAAAGAACTGTACTGATTGCTGCCACATATGCAGCGGTAATCCAAAAAACAACTGCTTTCTTTTTCATTTTAACCATCCTTTTTCTTTCCGCTGCTTTTCCAGCTATAATATGTTTTTCCGTTATACTCTCGTTCTGATACTTCCGGATAGACTGTAGTTTCATATCCATTTGAAGTAAATGAAATGGATTTTCCGGATAATAGTTTTGTCAGCTGTGATTCTGTCAGCTTTTTTCCGAATACTGCGGAAGTATTCATACCACATTTTCCAGTACAATAGAACCCAAATTTTCCGCTTTTGATTTCCTTTCCGCATTTTGGACACGCACCAATCGCTCCAGCAGAACTTTCTTTTCGGTCAACAAAACTCACCTTATCATCAACGCTTCCATATTCATCACAAAGTTCAGAAATGTATTTTTGAATTTCAAGTATGAAATCATCGGCATTTTTCTTACCTTGTTCAATTTCAAGAAAATCAGATTCCCAATCCGCTGTCAACTTTGCAGATTTAATTTTGTCCGGAAGTAATGAAATCAATTTATTGCCATCTTCTGTAGCAATAACTTTTTTTCCCTCTCGTTTCACATACTTGTGGGCGACTAACTCTTCGATAACGGCAGCTCTTGTTGCTGGCGTACCAATTCCTTTCTTCTCTGCGTTCTCATCAAAATCCGCTGCACTGGCATGTTCCATAGCAGATAACAAAGTATCCTCTGTAAAGGATTTTGGTGGACTGGTAAAGTGTACAGATTTCTTAGCCGGAACTTTTTCAAATGTCATTCCTTTTTCTATATTCGGAAGTTGTGATTCATCCTGCCCTTGTTCTGATTTATCAGAATTTTCTATTTTCGCATCAATAGATTTCCAACCCATGTCTACAATTGTTCGTCCTGATGCTGTGAATATATTGCCCTCACATGTAACAATGATTTTTACCGATTCATATTTGTGTGGTTCAGATACAGCACACAACAATCTCAATGAAATCAGGGATAAAATATTTTTTTCTCCTGTTGGTAAATCATCAATTTTTTCTGATTTAATGCGAGAAGTCGGAATAATAGCGTGATGTCCAGTCACTTTTTTGTTATTGATACTTCTGGACAGGTTGGGCATATCGACAACACCGAACGGCATAACCTCACCAATACATTGAATTACTTCTAATGTACTTTGTTCCATGTCTTCCGTTAGATATTGACTATCTGTACGGGGATAAGTAGCAAGCTTTTTTTCATACAGAGATTGCAGATAAGTAAGCGTTTGCTGTGCTGTGTATCCATACTTTTTGTTGGCTTCTCTTTGTAATGAAGTAAGGTCAAAGAGCTTCGGGGGATTAACAGTCTTTAAGTCTTTCTTTACATCAGAAACAACAGCAGTCATACCGTAGCACTTTGATATGATTGTATCTGCTTGTTTTTCATCATCTACACGTTCTGAAGCAGCTGTAAAGCTTCCACAATCAAGGTCAACAGTAAAATACTTTTGCTTTACAAAATTTTTGACAGCATCGTCACGTTCCACAATCATGGAGAGAGTAGGCGTTTTCACTCGACCAATATTCAATGCTTTTTGATTGGAAAAGCGTACTGTAAACAATCTGGAAAGATTCATTCCTATTAGCCAATCGGCTCTTGCACGGCAATAACCAGCAGCATATAACGAATCATAAGCACTCATCGGTTTCATATGCTGTAGACCACTTTGAATCGCAGATTCTTCCAAAGAAGAAACCCACAGTCTTTTTACAGCTTTCTTACAACCGATAATGTTATAAACATATCGGAAAATACATTCGCCTTCACGGTCAGCATCCGTTGCACAAATTATTTCATTTATACGTTCATCAAGCATTAAGCCTTTTACTATATCAAATTGTGATTTGGTTTTCTTTTTAACAGCAAACTTCCACTTTTCAGGGAACATAGGGAGCTGTGAAAAGCTCCATGTTCCTGACCAGTCTTCATGCTCTTTATATTCATTTGGAAAACGCAATCCAACCAAATGACCGACAAACCACGATACAATATAGCCGTTGCCCTCAATATATCCATCCTTTTTAGACTTTGCTCTAACTACCGGACAAATCGCTTTTGCTACTGAGGACTTTTCGCCAATAATCAATATCACGATTCTTCGTCCTCACTCTCTGTTGTAATATCGTCAAAATCATCTTCAAATCCATCAAAATCATCTGAATTTGATTTCTTTTTAGACTTTCCATTTTTCATCTTATAGAAAATGAATCCAGCAGCTGCAAGTACAGCAACACCTACACCAGTAATCATAAGCGTTTTTGAACCATTTGACTGATTTTTAGAGGATGTCTGCTGTACAGCTGAATCCGTAGTAGTTGTTGCTTCATTTACATTATTCTTTCCTTTATTGCCATTTGCTTTGTTGGCATTGCTTGCTGCTTCAGCAGCAGCGGAATCCGGATTAGTATTCTGACTGTCTTCATCGTCTTGATAAAGTAATGCATATAAATCATAGTCATCAACCTTATTCAGGAAATAAACATTATCCTCATTGCCCTCAGCTGAGTAGTTAATCAACACATAGAACACGCTGCCGTCCTTAGTCGTTACAGCAATAAACTGCATTTCTTCGCTGTCATAAATGATTTTTTCCTGTTTGATAAGGGTTGCATTTCCGTCAGTATCGTAATAATCGTCACCGTAGTAGTCAATTTCGCTAACATCTGTTGTAGTAGTTTCACTGGTCTTGTTTCGGAAAAAGTTAGCAATGTCTACAGTATGCTCTGTTGTTTGTTCTGAATTATCATCCTGTACCACTGGCAATGTTTCCTGTTCAACTTCCGGCTCTACAGCTTCCTGAACATTCTGGTTAGCTGCATTGTCTTCAAAACCCAGCCCATCCTCTGCGGATGCTGTAACAGACATTGCACCACCCAGAATCATGCTTCCTGCCATCAAAGTTCCTATGATTTTTTTCCATTTAAACATGGTGATTACCCTCCGTCTTCATTGTGCTTTCCTTGGTTTCAGCTGATACAGCGTCTTCTGATAAAGCAAAAAAATCTGCAATATCTTGTTCTGTTGTTTTGCTTGCCATGATTTTTTTCGCTAAGCTCAGCTGCTTTTTGAAATTCTCATCAAAAGAAATGCCTTCCTTTGTCATGTATTCCGACATGACAGCCGTTTCAAGCTGTTCCAACTTCTTTTTGTCGTTCTTCAGCTTCTCACTTTCACTTTTAATCAAAGTTTCACGTTTGGCAATCTGTTTTTTGAGCGTTTCCAATCTGGTTTCATTTGATACCATAGTAACCTCCTGATTTTAATAGAATAATAGAATAGGGTCAACATAATTCCACCCATAACCATCTGTGTCAATATATGCAGCTACATGAACATAATCGTAAGGCAAACCACTTTGTATTGTATCTCTTATACCATGTTCCACACCACGCATACACTTTCTATCACCTGTTGTCGTAGCAAAAGCTTCTCCTGCTTTTAAAACACTACCTTCCGAGTACCCACTCTTCAAAGTGACATTTGTAATATAGATTTTTGTATCTCGATTTTTACCGTTTCCTGCTTTTCCGTCATACCAATAATTCAGACTTTTTTTCAACAGAATGACGACATGTTCACTTGAATTGTAGGAATCAATTTTACAGCCCTCTATTGGAGAATAAATATCTGCATTTGACGGATAAGACACATCTATTCCTCGATGAATACCTTTATATGTTGGTGGAATACCTCCTTCTGAATAGTCAGTATATTCATATTTAGCAATCTCACAATGCTGAACAAACCATCCTTGCATATCATAGCCATACCAGTTTAGAATGTTACCATCGTGCATATAAGACTTGAAAGTTTCACCGTTAAAGATGTTCTTGTAGGTTTGGTGATTTCCGTATAGTGGCTCTGTATCGGTATCCTTGCCAACAAGGAGATTATAGTATTGCAATCGCTGGTCACTATAGCTCAAACTTCCCAATCTATCAAGAAGAATCTGCTCAAATGATTTTTTCTGCTTAATATTGCAATATAATCTGCAATCTGTTACCCATTCGTACTTTTGATAGAATGTATACAAACCTTCTTGGCTCATATTAAATCCCATTTTTGTACCATCTGTCGGTGCAATACTAGCAATTGGTGTGTTTTTTAATTTAACATCTGTTCCGGGCATGTACCAACTAAACCAACCTTCATCACGATTTTGCCACGTACCTGTTACATCATAGTAACCCCAGCCTTTATAGTTATTCCATTCGTACATACCGTCATATCTGTTCCCACAAGGAGCAACTACAGTTGCACCCTCATCCATGACATACCAGCCTGTTGCGGAATACTCATCATTTGCATTAAGGATTTCAAGATTAGATAAACTGTAACATATCAAATATGTAGAGGAATCAACCTTTTTACGAACAAAATTTGATAAATCTCCACTTGCAGAACCGACTTCTATTGTTCCTATTACATTATGCTTATCATCCCATCCAAGGTTGTTTTGGATACATCTAAATCTTGAACCGCTTGATGTAGCAAAGGCATAGTCCCAGCGTTCTTCCCAGCGAGAACCATTATCATAACGGTATACAAATTCGTACTCCTCTTCAAATATCTCATCAAGCAAGTCTTCCATTTTGCCATTGAATTTCCAGAACTTAATGTCATTACTTCCGTTAGAATCAGTGGAAAAATCGTAATTATAAGCACAAAGGAAACTCCATAATTGCCACGGGTCAAAATCCCATACTGGGTCATAATCAAATTCGGAGCTTCGTCCACAATACCATTCTGTAGGGTCATCTTTCAAATTTCTGATGTTAAGAAGGCTTTCCTTGCTTAACGAAAGCAGAGTGTTTCTCCAATCCCACGGAAGTTTTGACTGTGCCAGTTTACACGCTTCTCTGTTTAAGTCAGAAGCCAATTTTGTATAGTATTCTTCTGCATCTGATAACGTCTGGTCTTGTGCTGTATAAGTACCAAGGGTAAAACCACTCTGCGTAAACATCGAAGTAAAGATAGTGAGAATCAGCGTAATCGTCAGAACAATTACCATAAGGGGAAATAGAAGTGAAGCGAGAAACCATTTGGCTTCTTTTTCATAAACATTCTTTACAAATTGTTTCAGCTTTTTTCCTATGGACTGCTTTGCTTTTTTTCCTTGTTTTTTAGTGGTGTTAGACCTTTGCTTGTTTTTTAACCGACTCTCTTGCTTTTTCAGCTTACTTTTTTTCTTTGTACGCTTTTCTTGCAATTTGCTGTTCTTTTTTTGCTTTTTATCAATCAGCTTAGAGGGTTTTAGTTGCTTAGCAGCTTTATCCACAAGTCCTTTTTTTCCAGCATCTACGACTTTAATAAAATCGTTGGTAGAATCAGCGTTAATTGCTTTTTGATACGCAGAAGCACCAATACGTCGCATGGTATATCTTTCTGGTCGAAGTATCAATGCCATTGGTGTAGAAAGTCTTGAAATTGATTTGAGATTTTTCAGCTTTTTCTTTGAAAATTTCAATTCAAGTTTTTCTTGCTTTCTATGATTTTTCAGAACTTTTCCTTCAAGCTTATACTTTTGTTTTTGCTCTTTGTATTGGATTTTTTTTCGCTTTTGGATACGTTGAATTGCTTCATTGCTTTTGCTACCCTTGTATATAACAGCTTGTCCTTTCAATTTTTTCATTTTTTGCTGATAGGACAACTTGTTTATTTTTTGGAGAGTTTTTTTCGCCTTTATATCACGCTTGTTTTGCTTCAAAACAGGCTGCTTTTGTAATTTTAATTCAATTGCACTATGCTTTTGTAAACGGTATCTTGCTTTGTGTAGTTTGTGTTGCTTCTTTTCCTTGAAATGATTTCGCAAGCCCAATCCAGCATCAATAGCAATTTTTGAAGCTGCAAAAGCACCTCTATGAACATCATCTTGTGCTTCATTGCGGTATTTATATGCATTTTTCTTAGCTGCAAGCAATGCTTTATTTTTAGCAGCATCACCAAGAGCAAGAATCCCAGATTCTGCGGTCAATCCGGTCTTTATAACTGCACTTCCAGTTTTTTGAACAGTAACCTTTCCAATCTTCACAAGACTTTTAGCTGTTATGCCCTTCATGGTTTTAGGCTGCCACTTATCTAAGGAAGTATTGATTTTTTTATTCCAAGATGGAACATCTCCGGTGACACGATACCGCTGATTTACTAAGCGATGCAATACACCCTTGTTTTTCAGCTTATACTGCTTTTCACCACGAACAATGTTGACTTTCGTATGAAATTTCCCATCATCACCTTGCTGACGTGTCATTCGGAACTGAAATTGCTCATTTCCACCAGTAAGTTTTGTTTCTGCGGAAAGTCCAACATAAAATGCAGCTTTCGCCAGCTTATAACCTGTCAACGCAGCTACTTTTGCGGTTTTCCCCTTAATAGATTCCGGCTGATAGTGGCGTAATGATGCACCTACAGAAACATCATTACCCACTTTGCGATGTACAAAATTTATACTTCTGTGTAAAACACCACTATTTTCATACCGATTATCTTTACCCAGAATATGTTCTTGTTTTTCAAGGTCTTTTCTGCGGTAACTCTCTGATAATTTCATACCAGCAGATTCTAGGGATACTGCTGCTGTAAGTGTACCTTTTAGAACAGCCGAACCAGCAATAGCAGCTGCCTTTATTGTTTTACCCTGAAAACTAACAGGGTGTATGTTATGCAGCTTTGGAACATCTCCAGTAAAGCGATACTTTTGGCTAGCAATACGGTGCATAATGCCCTTGTTCTCGTACTTTTCGCTCTTATCGCCCCATGTAATGCTTGCTGTTGTATGTAATCGTCCTTCTGGATTCTCTTGTCTTGTAAAATTCAATTGTAGCTGTTTCTCTTTGCCACTATATCTTTGCAGTTTCAGTTGCTGCTTGTCTAGTTTTCCTGCAATAGAATGTGAATATAGATTGCGATAACCGTTATTTTTATCTCTTGTACTTTGACGTGAAACAGCTTTTGAATCATAGCTAGATGAAGTTCTGGCTGAAAAAGAAGATGCAGACGTAGACCTTGTATTACTGCTTGAACTATGCTGTTGCCCCACGGTTGGACGAGTAGTAAAGCTGGTTTGATTTCTTCTTGGCATCGTATAACGCCCCATGTACCCAGCTCGTGATTGCTCAGTATGTGCAGGAGTAACTTTGGTTTCAGAGATGTGCTTTGCATTTTGAAAACCAGATTGCTCAGTGACAGGTTTACTCTCAAATCTTGTACTCTCATCATGATTTCTCAGCGATGATGCAGACTGCTCTTGTCGAAAATATTTTGAATCAGTTGTATCTGTACTGACTGATGTATCATGTTTGGATGTAGAATGATAGGAATGTTCATTTACAGAATTAGTAGAATCTACTGGTTCATCATAGGTACGATGAAAGCTTCTATCTTCTGGCTCAAATTTTTGTGATTCTGAATGCTGCTCAATTGATTGATTTTCCATTGGAGAAGATTCAGACACATCTGATGAAGGGGATTCCGGCATGATTTTGCTTTCTGATTCAGTAGATTCAGTAAGTTTCTTCTTCGGGGGAGTAAATACGGGTTCAAAAGGTTTCTCTTCTTTGATTTGAGAAGTGGTTTGCAACTTTTCACTAGGTGCTTGTTCTCTAGAATGTACTTCTTTTGCCTGAACTTCTTTCTTACTGAATTGTTCCAATCCAGATTGCTGTTCACTAAGAGCTTTTAAACTTTTGTCTTGAAATTTGGAACGATTCTCTTTTGAATCCAATTATGCCACCTCCAATTACTGAGAGGAGTGGTTATTTTCCGCTTCCTCTGCCAGAATACAATGATACAAGAGAACATCTACAGCAGTAAACTCATTTATTGTTTTTCCATTGTCTACACTGCTCAGGAACATTTTTTTCTGTTCATCGGACATACTGCTATATTTCATTTGCATAAGCTGATGAACGTCTTCATTATTATCTGAATTTGAGAGCTGCTGTTCTTCCGGTTTCGTAGTCATCAAACGATACATGGTAGTATTTGTAGGGAATGTATCTGTAAATGGCAATACGATACCGCCATACTTAATCAAACCTTCGCCTTGTCCGCTATTTGTAACACATTCCATTTGCTGTGCAGAAATGTGCAGCTTTTCAGAAAGTATATCCCTGTCACCAGCAGCTTGATTCAGCATATACACGAAATCGGAGTTGTCAAAGATATTTTCTACTTCACTAGAAGAAAGCAAATCTTTAACGTTTTGCGTGATTCCTGTTGGAACACCGCCCCATTTACGGAATCTTTTCCAAATTTCTGCGGAATACTGTGCCGTCTGCTGTTCTTTTAGCAGCAAGTGAAATTCGTCAATGTAGTATCGGGTAACTTTTCGCTCTGCACGGTTTTGTGTTACTCTATTCCATACCGTATCTTGTACAATCAGCATTCCAACTTTCTTCAGCTGATTGCCAAGCTCCTTAATGTCAAAACAAACAATGCGATTATTAAGGTCGATGTTTGTGCGATGGTTAAACAAATTTTGAGAACCATTTACATACATCATCAATGAGTTAGAAATACGCAATGCAATATCGCCACGGCTCTTTAACTCTTTGTATAAATCACTTAAAATAGGCATAGTTTCTTTGGAAGGATTATTATCAAAGAAATCAGTATAGATTTTACGAACACAATCATCAATGATAGAGCGTTCTTCGGCAGAAATGCCATATCTACCACCTACAATGATTTCACAAAGAGAAATAATAAAGTTTGATTTTGTTGCAATCGGATTATCATCATCAGCACTGTCTAAATTGATGTCCATTGGATTGATATAATCTTCACTCTTTGAGGAGATTTTCACTAGCTGTCCGTGCAAATGCTGAACCAAAGGGAAATATTCTCCTTCTGGGTCACAAATGATAATGTCATCTGTCGTTTTCAAAAAGCTATCCAGAATCTCTCGCTTTACAGAGAATGATTTACCAGAACCCGGTGTACCCAGAATCAAACCGTTGGGATTTTTCAAGTGAGAACGATTTGCCATAATCATATTTCCGGATACGGTATTTAATCCGTAATATGTACCATCTGTCTGAAACAGCTCTTGTGTGTTAAATGGTACAAAGACTGCAATACCAGTAGTGTGCATTGCTCTCGACGTTTGAAGCACATTGTATCCCAACGGAAGAGAACAATTTAAGTAATCTTCTTGCAGATAATCGCTGCTGCGAAGCATGCAGTTATTCTTTTGACACAAACGTTTTAGAAGTTCCAACTGTAACTTCAATTCTTTTTTTGTTTTTGCATAATTCCTTATCAAAATTGTGATATGAAACAGTCTTTCGTTCTTACTGTTCAGGTCATCCAGAAGTGTTTCCAATTCCTCGATATACATCTTGATGGACGGAGGAAGAATATTGGGGTCATAACCAGACTGAGAAGCTTTTTTCTGTTCGTCAATCTTCATTTTTTCAACGTCTGAAAGTTTAAGTTTAACGAATTTTAACGCATCAATCTGGTCAAGCGGTGTTACATGGATATTCACACAGAACAAATGCTGCATTTCCAAAAAGTCATTCAGAATTGTATCTGGTAATTCTCCGGCAAGAATGTCCATAGTCGAAATCGCACCGTAGGCACTTCCAATCTCAAAATTCATCTTATTGAACTTGAATGAAGATGGAGCGATAAAATCTTTAGTGTCCATTCCATATCGGAGCATTTCTTTCCAGTCAAAAATAAATGGACTATTTTTAAACGGATTCAAAGAATAATACAAGGTTTCTAGTCTTTCTGTTCCGTTTAGAGCTTTGGCATCCACACCAATATTTTTGAACATTTTAATGACTTCTATCTGGATATTCATAAGCTTACTTTTAGCTACACGATAAGATGGTGCTTCAATCGTAAACGTAAGAAATTTCCTTGTAGATTGACCATTATTTCCGGATTTAAGTTTGCTAACAATCATCTGAGAGTATTCTTCTCGAATGTCATTAAAATCATCGTCCTGCTTTTCAATCTGGATTTCACTGACAAGTTTATCTTGACTGCGATTTTGATTTTCAAATGTCAACTGAAATTTGATTGTGTTATCAAAAAAATTGATAAGGTCGCAGTATTTTGAAAAAATATTGTTCTGTTCTTCAAATTCTGCTAGACGATAGCTTACATCGTAAAACTGGATGGTTTTTGAGAACGTGTTTTCCGTCACCTGACAAACACCATCTTCATACATTCTATTGTATGCAATCGAATTTTGCACAGTAGAACTGTCTTTGTTGAATTTATGAATTTCTGTGATACGCTGCTGCATCACATCTTTATCTTCTTTTGTCAGCTGAGAGATTGGCTTTTGAGATGCGATGGTTGCAGCGGTTTTTGTGCTGTTTTTTACTTTCTTTTTCTTATCATTTTTCTTTCCAAACAAGCTATTTACCTCCGTTCGCTTTTTTCAAAATCCGTTTCAGCCTAGTTGATTCCAATTGTAGTTCGATACAAGATAAGACATCCGTACTACGATAAATACGTTTGTGCTTTTTTTTGAAGTATCGTATCATGTTCTTAAAAATCGCATCAAAAAACAGTCCGTTCTTCTTGTAGATTCCGCAGACAATTGCAGGGGCTGCAACGCAACCCATAGCAATAATTCCGCCAGTAAGACCAAGCACACCTCGTGTCAGGAAAAACACAGGAAATCCAAGAGCTATTCCTATTCCAAAGCATACACACTGCCTTTTGGTTAAGCCAAACATGAATTTTTGCTTTATATCATTTAAGTCTTTTGGTACTTTGACAAAATGTGAAGACTTTGCTCCCATTGTATACCTCCCATTAGTGTGCGTTAAACGCAGATTTAGAAATTGCTCCTGTACGAAGAACTGTAAATACCAACGCACAAGTATAACCTAATAGAAATACCATCTGCATAGTAACGCTTCCAGAGCCACTATTTATTGTAGAAATCGCATTGTTAAATAACGTTTTAAAAATGCCAATCGCTACAATAATGAAAAAGCCCTGAAATGAAAGAGCTATCAATTGCTTAATCCAATTCTTGCCGACAGAACCAAATTCACCACCGTCTACCAATGTTGCAACTGGAATCGGAGAAATACCTAAGTACATAAAAACTTCAATTATTCTAGAAGCCAGTACGATAACAATAGCCACTATCATAATTATGACACCAAGGTACACTATAATGGAGATAAGCCATGTTGAAATCAATTCTCCTATGCTAAGACCGTCCAATGCATTCTTATTCAGTGACACATCTGTCACACTGGTATTAAATAAAGTTGTCATTGCTGCTGAGGTTGCCGAAACGCCAAACCCGAATAGGGCAGAAGCAATGTAATAGACATTCGATATTAAAATCGTGCCACATAGCGTTTTTATAATCCATTTGACGAATATTGAATCATCAAAGTCCTTGAAGTTATTCCCACGAAGCACCATTTGTATGAGGTCATTTATCATTAAAATGGCAAAAATGATACCTGCTATGGGAACTACTGCATTATTACAGAGCGTTTCAATGGTTTGCCATATTGTCGTACCGCTGCTTCCGCTTGCACCTGTAAAATTTGCAGGATGCGTGGTCAAGAAGTTTGAAACCAAACCGGAAACGCCTGTATCAGAGTTGTTGGGGTCAAAGGATGTCTTTATCAAATCACCAATGCTGGAAAATTGAGATTTAATACCGTCTTTAAACAAGTTTTCAATCCACGTTTGCAGACCATCCACAAAGTCTTGTATAACGCCCATTACTTCACCGTCCTTTCTGTATACTATAGGAATGACCTGCGGACAAACTGTCCACAAGTCATCCGTAGTAAAAAATATAGGAGATTGTTACCGTAACAGACGATTAAACAGCACTCTGCATCATGCTGATAAGTACCGGAACGAGGATAATGCCCAGCAGAATCAAACCAAGACCAGCCATCAGCTGCTTCATGCCCTGAGATTTTGCACCAGCGTTATCGTTACCGTAGCCTTCCAGCAAGTTAACTACGCCCCAGACACCAACACCGCCACCAATCAGGATAACAACAGAACGCAGAACTGTTCCAGCAGTCGAAATGAATGAGGAACTGTCAACTGCACCGGATGCAAAAGCAGTCATGCTGCACATACAGCACATGATTGCCATGGTAAAGATGGTCAATACCGTCTTCTTTGTCATCTTGCAAGTCTTAGTAAGCTTTTCGTTTGCAGCCGAAACTGCCATTGTAGATGTTTTCTTCATTTTCTTTTTCCTTTTCTTTCAGTTTATAATTTTTTAATTTACACCTAATTGCAACATAAAGACTGGTATGGGGAAGTACAGTACAGTCTATGATACCTAAAACTCGAAAAAACGAACCATATGTACGAAATCTCTATATTGCAATTACCAGACAACCCATTATTCAGCAAGCATATTCTACGGCAACCTTGTCCGGCGGGGTTTCCATCCTATGTTTACTTCTTTTTGCCACGTAATCGGCGATATCAAATTTCATATTGGGGTTATCATCCAATAGAAATCTATAGTTGGGGTGCTTTGTAATATCATACTTATCCGAAAAGAATGGGCGTACTCCTCGAAGTTGTAAGATACATTTACCGCCGTCCATGACTGCTAGTTCATCCTGTGACTTCAGCTCCTTTCCCAGCTTTTGATAGTTAGTTCCGTAACTCTCGCTTTGTCCTCGATTTTGAGAAGTGTTATACGAATCAATCGTTTCTTTTCCCAAACTTTCGGAAATTTCTTTCAATGTTGACTTCTCTTTGCCACCGAGAAACAGCGTAGTGTCACAGTTACCCTCAATCGTGTCAGCATTATCTTTGTAAATCGCCTTTAGCTGCGATTTAGCCTGAAGAATGATACTTGCAGATATTTCACGACTTCGGATAGTAGCTATCAACTTTTCAAACTGTGGTATTTCTCCAATGTTCGCAAACTCATCGAGTAAGCAGCGAACATGGTATTTCAGCTTGCCACCGTCATTCGTATCTGCACGAGTACAGAGCAAGTTGAAAAGCTGTGAATACATAATTGCTACTAAGAAGTTAAATGTAGCATCGGTATCAGAGATAATGACAAATAAAGCAGACAGCTCATCACCAAGTTTGTCTAAGCCTAATTCGTCATATCTGGTTATCTCTAATACTTCATCTATTGCAAACGGTGCTAACCGTGTTGAACAAGAAATCAAAATAGACTTTGCTGTTTTACCAGCTGCCAGCTTATATGACTTAAACTGTTTGATTGCAAATGAAGCAATTCTAACAACTTCATCTGAGGGTTCAAGTTCTTTAAATCCCTCATATCCTTCATATTCCTCTGGAATTTCTTCCGGAATTGTTCCGTTTATCCACATTTCAACGAATTCAAAATGTCTATCAATTGCATTTTTGAATGTTTCATCATCTTCTCTGCACTCAGACATGTTAATCATATCAATCAATGTTTCAAAATTTCGTTCATCCGGAGGAGAGGTTGCAAAAATCATTGCAATATATGCAGTATATAAAAGTTTTTCTGCTTTAACCCAGAAATCTTCACCGCTATTCGGCTGATTTCCGCTTGTGTTTTTGATAAGGACATCTACAAATTTAAGAATATCCTTTTCACGATTTTTTTCGCTAATATATGCAAAAGGGTTATAGTGCATTGATTTTGCGAAATCAATCGTATTAAAAACCTTTATGTGATATGGTTCATAGATTGTCTTACCATTGCTATCTTTTCCTATCGGTCTACCACGCTTCAACATTTTTCCGCATTCAATCAATACTGTTCCTTTCGGGTCGGTAACGATATAGCTAGAATGCATCTGCATTAAGTTTGGTTTGACAAAAAATCTTGTTTTACCTGAACCAGAACCACCGATAACCAGAATATTTTTATTTCTGGCGTATTTCGGGTGAGAGGGTTTTCCCATTGTCAGGCTCTCGGTTTGCGTTAGAATTACATTATTAAACTTATCTTTTAAGTCCATATATGGTTCTATATCTTGTTCGTTGCCCCATGAAGCGTTTTGTCAAGTGCTTTTTTGAGTTATTGACGCAAATTATCGTGAAAGTGCGAAAGTGCAAAGTGCAAAGGGTCTGCGTTTTGCACTTTCAGCTTGCGGGTTCGGGTGGCTGCTTCTTCTTGATGAAGTTGTACCATTGACCGCCGACACGCCTTGCGCCTAAAATGCCGCCCATGTTGCGCTTGGCGTTCTGTACCGTCCTCTCGGATATTCCGGCTTCGGCTGCGGCTTTTACAATGTCCTCGCTGGCAAGCTCTTTCCCGTCTGCAAGCAGGTCAAGTATCAGCCTTTCAGCCTGTTCGGTTTTGGTGGCGTTGTTGCCGCCCGCGCCGGACAGCAGCTCGTCGGCGGTGATGTCGTATTCGCCTATCCACGAAAAGCCCGTTTCCGGGTCAAGGCAAAAGGCAACGGGCTTGCCCTCCGGCGCAAGGGAAGATT
>ERZ834722.259-NODE-259-length-57116-cov-17.377596_pt1 | contig 57116 bp, 49 predicted proteins | sample MGYA00519576_ERZ834722 | MGnify/ENA primary metagenome ERZ834722 (study PRJEB31850, sample SAMEA3708759) | human gut metagenome | biome: human gut; feature: human-associated habitat; material: faeces | place: China | collected 2014 ...
GGGAAGAGTTCTCAAAGAGAGGGGAACGCTCTCTTTGATGACTTTTGGTACTTTTCGTCACTGAAAAGTACGAGAGAAGAAAAGTTACTTAATGCTTCTTTGTGCCCACCGCAACAGCGGAGGCGGAAACGCGCAAAAAAAGAAGCAAGATAGACGAAAGTGGGGGTGAAACTTCCGTTTTTTCTTGCTTCCTGCCGGGGAACTGATTATATGCCGCCTATTTGCGGTATTTTTCGCACATTTCGCGCGTGTATGCGACTGTGCGGTTCAACTTTTCAATATCGACTGTGCCGTTGCCGTTGAGCACGGGCGACTCCACCGCTATCGCCTGCGGATAAGAAGGCATCGCGGCAAAAAGGTCATCGAAATCTATTGCGCCATTACCCGGATGGAGAATGGGATGTATCATCTCTCCGCCGAAATCGCTTATGTGCATATGACATACGTTTTTCCAATGCGGAGAGGCAAAAATCTTCTTATATTCATTATGAAAGCCGCCGAAGCGCGTATCGAAAATGAACTTTGCCTCGGGATAATATGCGGCAATCCTGTTCCACATGAAAAGCGGCGTGCCGTATACGCAAGGGATATTTTCTATCGTGAGAAGAATGCCGGACTCTGCCGCTATATCATAGAAAAGCGGAATGAGCGGCAGATTTTTGTCTATATGATAATCCGAGAGCCTGCCTCCCCAGAAGTGCAGTACGGCGAGTCGTGCACCGAGCCTTGATGCCGCAACGATATCACGGCGGAATATTTCGAGAGCCTCTCCCGCGCACTTTTCCGTGCCTGCGGAGAGCAGAACACCGATATTCTTTTCCAGATGAACCGTTTCGGGAAGAAATCCCGAGGCAAGCAGAAAATCGCAGACGGCGGGCAGCCGCTCGCTCCAATCTTCAAGAAGCATCAGCTCAAAACCGTCGCATGCGGTGCTCTCCGCTATCTGCGGAATGAGATGATAATCTCTGCCGTTTGCTCTGCCGATGAATGTGCCTGTGGAGGAAAGTATTCTCGGCAATATAACATCATTCATAATATCTTACGCTTGCAATGACCTTTCCGAGAATGTATACGCTTTTTACTATGATGGGCTTCATCGTTCGGTTTTCCGGCTGAAGTCGGAAAATGCCGTTTTCGCGGTAGAAGGTCTTTACAGTTGCTTCATCATCGAGCAGTACGACGGCGATATCACCGTTTTCGACATAGCTTGTTCTGCTGACGATAACGCAGTCGCCGTTCATGATGCCTGCCTCTATCATGCTCTCGCCCTTGATACGCAGGGCAAAAAGCTCGTCGCCGAGCGTCGTCCCTGTCGGGCAGAAATCGACATAGCCTTCACAGTTTTCAACAGCGAGTATAGGTGTGCCTGCGGCGACCTGACCGAGTATCGGTATCTTTCTCGCCGTCGGCTCCTCCTGCTTGTCGCGGGTACGGATTGTGCGGCTTTTACCCTGCTCCTTTTCGATGTAGCCTTTTCTTTCGAGCCGCTCAAGATAAGAATGTACGGTAGAGGTGCTTTTTATGCCGACGGCGGCTTTGATATCGCGCACCGATGGGGCATAGCCGAGCTTCTCTATAGTACGGCTGATATAATCATATACAGCCTGCTCCAGCGGAGTAAGAATTTCCATAATTCCTTTTTCCTTTCGGTTTTCATAATTATCCGCATACATTATATCACACTTATTTCAAAAAGTCAAACCTTTGTTCGCATTTTTTTGAAAAATTTTGTCAAAATCGAAAATATGTTCATAAAATATGAGGAGAGAAAAGCAAAACAGGAGGGTTTTATGGATTATTGCAAAGAGGTCGGCTACAGAGAGATGGCGGAGGAGACGGAAAAGCTGAAAAAGGAATGTGCCGTCGAGGTCTTTTCCATAGGAAAAAGCGTGCGCGGCAGGGAGATATCTTGCCTTTCACTCGGCAGCGGCAGAAAAAGCGTGCTTTTTGTCGGCGTGCACCACGGCATGGAGAGGATAACGGCGGCGCTCGCGCTGAAATTTGCCCGCGATATCGCCGAGGGAACCATATGGGGAGACGAAACGGCAAAGGTACTCTCAAAGCGGCGCATATATATCATCCCGATGCTCAATCCCGACGGAGCGGAGATTGCACTCGGGCGCACGGATGAAAACGAGAGGTATATGCTCTCGCGGATGCGCGGAGGAGATGAGCTTGCATGCTGGCAGGCTAACGCGCGCGGCGTGGATCTCAATCACAATTACAATGCAGGCTTTGACCTTTGTCGCGAGGAGGAGCGGCGCATGGGCATTTTCACGGCGGGAAGCACGCGCTACGGCGGGAAATATGCCGAGAGCGAACCCGAAACGCACGCGCTCTGCGATTTCACGCGGAGTATATCGACAGGACTGCGCGCCGCCGTCGCTCTGCATACGCAGGGCGAGGAGATATATTACGATTACTGCGGAAAAACTCCCGAGGGAGGGGAAGCGCTCGCACGCATAATGGCGGAAAAGAGCGGCTATACGCTCGCAAAACCCGATGCCATCGCTTCACACGGCGGCTACAAGGACTGGGTGATAGAGCAGCTTGACATACCTGCCTTTACGCTGGAGTGCGGGCTCGGGAAAAATCCTCTGTCGCCGACGGATTTTCCCGCCATATACGTCAGACTTGCGCCGACTTTTGCCGAGATTGTAACTTTTTAGAAAAAACGCTTGAAATAAATGAAAAATGAAGATATAATATAATCGGGTAAAAGTTTGGTGCGGATTTGCACGGCTTTACAGGAGAAAATAAAACCGGCAGGCAGACGCCGCCGGTTTCGGACAAAAATATTGCGGAAAGCGCACGCTTTCTTTTTTTGCCGATGTCAGAGTATGCCGAGATACTGCTTTACCATGCTGTTAAGCAGTTCGTCTCTGTCTATCTTGCAGATGAGACTGCGGGCATTCTTGTAGTTGGTTATATAGGTCGGGTCTTCCGAGAGGATATAGCCGACTATCTGATTTATCGGGTTATATCCTTTTTCGCTGAGAGCATCGTATACGGCCTGCAAAATATAGCGGTTTTCCAGCTCCCCTTCAATCTCGGGAGTAAAGGTTACGGTTTTATCGTTGTCTCTGTCCATATCGCGGTATGCTCCTTTTCTCAAAATTACAGCGATGCATGCGGCATCAAAACTATATTACTTATATTTTACATTAAAAATCCGTATTTTTCAATAACTTTGCAAAAAATAAATAAAATTTTACATAACTTTTTTCGGAGGACGCTATGGAAACAAGACTGAGCAAAATGACAAAAGAAGAAATTTTCGAAAAGGAGACTGCGCTCCGCGGCAGGATAGAGGCAATCTGCGCGGAATACGAAGAGAAATTCCGCAGATGCGGACACAGCATATCATGTGCATTCGAGCGCTGCACGGACGAGACTGACTATAAGACAGACAGCCTTGAGACGCCGGCGGAATATGTCTGCGGCTACAATTGCCGCGCTTCCGTCATAGTAAAGCGCCCGAAAACAGCCGAGGAAAAGGCGGAGGATGACGAAAAAGCCATTGAGATAGCCGATGCGCAGAAGCTCGGCGAGGGCGAAACCTGCACGATGCAGGAGATACGCGACGATGCCGCCTTTGATGCAGACAACAAGGCTGTCGCCATAACACAGATAATGATAACGCGCATTTACAAGGCTTTCTGGATAGACAAGATAATAATATGCGACGATATTTCGCCTCTTACCGACGACCTTGAGGAATTTCTCGTGAGGCTCTCGGACGAAACGATAGAATAAGCTGCAGAGGAAAACAAAATTGATTAAGAACGAACTGAAGCCGACAGAGCTGAAAACGGCTGATTTCCATTATGACCTGCCTGAGGAGCTGATAGCACAGCATCCGAGCGAAAAGCGCGACGAAGCGCGTCTTATGGTGCTCGACAGGGAAAAGCAGACTGTGGAGCATCGCATATTCCGCGATATAACGGAATATCTGCACGAGGGCGATGTGCTTGTGATAAACGATTCCAAGGTTATACCCGCACGCATCTACGGCGAAAAGATAAACGAAAACGGCGGAGAGGGAGCAAAGGTGGAATTTGTGCTCCTGCGCCAGAAAAATCTCGATACATGGGAAACTCTCGTGCGCCCGGGCAGACGCCTGCGCGAGGGAATGCGCGTTTCCTTCGGCGGGGGAAAGCTTATCGCGCATATCGATGAGATTGTCGATGACGGAAACCGCATAGTTACCTTTGAATATGACAGGAGCGGCGGGCAGAATCTTTATTCCATACTCGATGAGATAGGCAAAATGCCCCTGCCGCCCTATATCAAGGAGGCTCTGCGTGACAAGAGCCGATACCAGACGGTATACGCAAGAGAAGAGGGAAGTGCCGCCGCGCCGACGGCGGGACTGCATTTTACAACAGAGCTTCTCGATAAGATAAAGGCAATGGGCGTGGAAATAGCGCCGGTTATGCTGCATATAGGGCTCGGCACATTCCGCCCCGTGAAGGTCGAGAGCATAACCGACCATCATATGCACACGGAATTTTTCAGCATAACGGAGGAAAGCGCGGAGAAGATAAACCGCGCGAGGGCGAACGGCGGCAGAATAGTTGCCGTGGGCACAACCTCATGTCGCGTGCTTGAAAGCGCCTCCGATGAGGACGGTATAGTTCATGCCACCGAGGATGACACGGGGATTTTCATATATCCCGGGTATAAATTCAAGGCGGTGGACGCGCTGATAACGAATTTCCACCTGCCCGAGAGCACGCTCCTCATGCTTGTCTCGGCACTTGCCGGCAAGGACTTTATCATGCGTGCCTACAAGGAGGCTGTGGATAAGGGCTATAAATTTTTCTCCTTCGGCGATGCGATGCTGATAGAGTGAAGCCGGAAGAAGCGGGATATTTTACAATGAAAGAAATAATAGCTGTGGCGGGACCGACGGCGAGCGGCAAGAGCGCGCTGGCTCTCGCAATATGTGAAAAATACGGCGGAGAGCTTGTCTCCGTCGATTCCATGCAGGTTTATCGCGGCATGGATATCGGCACGGCAAAGCCCGATGAGAGTGAGCGGGCAAGAGTGCCGCACCATCTCATAGACATCTGCTCGCCGGAGGAGGCTTTTTCGGCGGCGGATTTTGCCGTGCGCGCACATCGGACCATAGCGGATATAAAGAGCCGCGGTGCGATTCCCGTGCTCTGCGGCGGTACGGGACTCTATATGGACACGGTGACAGACCGCCTGCCCTTTTCCGAGAGCGAGAGCGATCCCGTGCTTCGTGAGGAGCTGCGCAGGATAGCAGACGAGCGCGGCACGCATGAGCTGTGGTGCATGCTTGAGAAGCTCGACCCGCACGCGGCATCAGGTATACATGAAAACAACATAAAGCGCGTCATCCGCGCGATAGAAATATGCAAAAGCGGCATGACAAAAACCGAAAGCGATGCCAAGGCAAAGGCGGCGGCAAACCCATATGACGCGCTGATAATCGCGCTCGGTGTGCGCGACCGCGAGGTACTCTACGAGAGGATAAACCGCCGCGTCGACAAAATGCTCGAAATGGGACTTGCCGAGGAAACAAGGCGGCTCTGGGAGAGCGGCTGTCTTACGACGAACACCACAGCCGCCTGCGCCATAGGCTATAAGGAGCTTTTGCCGTGGATACGCGGCGAGAAAACCCTCGACGAATGTGCCGCGGAGCTGAAGCGAGCCACGCGGCGCTATGCGAAGCGCCAGCTCACGTGGTTTTCCGCCTCCGAGCGGGCAAACCGGTTTTATATAGACGATTACGCAGATGAAAACGAGCTTGCGAAAGCGGTTTTCGCTCTTATCGACAGAAGCTGAAGCTTTTTCGGCGAAAAAGCAAAATCCGAAGAGAAAGGTCAAAACAATGGGCAGAATAGCAAAATATGCGGCATCCGCAGGCGCCTGCCTGCTTTTCACGGTCTATGTGCTGTATCATATCCTCTCGGGCTTCGGAAAGAGCGTGAAGCTTTTTACCGTTCAGGCGGATACTTTTTCCGAGACGGTTTCGGAGGCGGGCTATATCTTTCGCAATGCCGAAACGCTCTATTCGGGAAATGCCGGCACGCGCGGATATATCTACGAAAACGGCGCCAAGGTTGCCGCGGGAAGCACCGTGGCAAAGATATTTGTCTATTCCAATGACGAGGCTACAAGACAGCTTGATATCATAAACGAAAATATCAGGATATATACCGAGGCGGCGGTGCGTGCGGGTGAAAGCTCCGCAAAGGTCGATGAGGAGATAGAACGACTGCACGAAAGAATTGCCGCCGAGAGTGCCTCCGGAGATGTGACCGCTATGAAAAAATATGCGCATGAGCTTGCCGTGATGACAAGCAAGCGCGCACTGCTGACGGACGGCATCTCGGATTATAAATCGGATATTGCGATACTCGAAAGCAGAAAGGCACTCATAGAAAACAGTCTCGGGCACGGCTATACGCCGATAACGACAGCTCGCTCGGGCTATTATTACCATCTCTCGGACGGGCTGGATTCGTCTTTCGGTGAGGAGGCTGTGATGAACCTGACGGCGGATGGGTTTGATTTGCTCGGAGGGCTTACGGCTTCCGCGGCAAATACGGCGGGTGCGCTCGTCTATTCGCCGAAGTGGTATTTCGCGCTGAAAACGGAAAGCGAGGTTGCCTCGGGGCTTTCGGCAGGGAAGAGCTACTCCTGCCGCTTTACCGACAATACGCATACGGATTTGCTGGAAATGAAGCTCGAGAGAAAGGAAAAAAGCGCGGACGGTCGCTCATACCTGCTCGTGCTCTCGTGTTCGCTTCTTCCGGAGGATTTTGATTTCACGAGAAAGCAGAATATAGTCATCACGGCAAGAACATATGAGGGCTACAAGATACCGTCGTCGAGCGTTCGCATTTCACGTGACACGGGAAAGCCGTATGTCTATATTTTCAGAAAAGGCTTTGCCGCAGTGCGCGAGGTGACGCCCGTTTTTGAAAAGGACGGATATTTTATAATAGAAAAGGGCGGGGAGCTGCGCCTCTATGATCGCCTGATAATAGGCGAAGCCGACCTGTGGGACGGAAAAATGATAGAATGACGGTATTGCAAAAAAAAATTTTCCGAAATTGCAAAAAAGAGATTGCAATTTTATACGTTTGTGTGTTATAATATAAAAAATATAATTCTTGTTTCCGAAAAGGAAGGGTCACATATAAGTCAAGAATAATAAAAGCGGAGGTTTTTCATGGGATTTCTGAACAAAATAAAAAGCATGGTCAGCACAGAAAAGGATTATGACGACGGAGTTTATCCGGTTTCCGACGAAAGCGATTACGCCGAGCCGGTCATTTCTTCCAGACCTTCTTCGGGCGTTGGGCTCAGCTCTGCCGCCATCGAAATGAAGGTTGTCCGTCCCGAGCGCTATGAGGACGGCAATCAGATAGCAGATCACCTGCTCAACAATCGCACGGTTGTAATAAATCTTGAGGCAACAAACAAGGAGACGGCAAGAAGAATGCTGGACTTCCTTTCCGGTGTTGCTTACTCCATCGATGGTCAGTTCCTGCGCGTAGCGAACAATACTTTCGTTATCACGCCCAGAAATGTCGATGTTTCGAGCGACCCTATGAGCTCCGGCAGCGGCAGAAGTGCGGAAAAGCCCGCTTCACAGCGTCCGCCCGTAGACCTTACCAGCGATACACTTTTCTGATAAAAACGAAAGGTGCCCTTGCCGCATGACATAAGGTATATGCGGAGCGTGCTACATATTTGAGAAAAAACGGGGGCGGCAGAAGCGATTTGCTTTTGCCGCCTGTGGTTTGATGCGGTTTTGCCGTAAAATTACGGAGGGTGGATATATGCCTACACAGCAGAATAAGCTTTCAAGCAGAGATTTTTCAAAGACCATACTCGGATACAATACATCGGAGGTAGACGAATATATAAATCGTCTGACCGAGAATTACTCGGCGCTCTATCGCGAGAATGCCGAGCTGGAGGCGAGCCTTGCGCAGGCTCTTTCGCGCCTTTCCGGCATTGAAAAGGAAGAGGAGCAGGTGAAGAAAACTCTCGAGGTGGCAAAGCGTGCCGCCGACCAGATAGTGAGCGACGCCTACGGACGCGCCGACGATATCATCGCCTCCGTCAAAAAAAGCTGTGACGCGATACTCTCAAATTTCCGTGAGAAAATAGAGACTCACAAGAGCGACCTTGCCGAGATTCAGGAGGCGGTTTTCAACTTCAAAAATGAGCTTTTTGAAAAGTACCGCCTGCACATAGAGCTTATCGACCAGATTGCTCCGATATACGAATATGACGAGCTTACCTCCGATAAATATGTCGATCGCATGGTGACAAATCTCAAGCGAGAGATAGCCGCGGAATACGATCTCAGGCTCGACGATATACTGAGCGAAGAAGAAAAGAATGCCGAACTGCTTGATAAGGTTGACGATATGGCGGAAAAGCTGAAGGACGATGACAGGGACGCCTCCGATAAGCCCGAAAAATCGCCCGAGCCGGATGTCAAAACGGCAAAGAAGGGCGGACACAGGCGCAAATCCGTCGTTCCGTCCGTCATAGAGCTGCTCGACGAATGTGAGGACGCGGCAAAAGACGAGGCGGTAAACTTCGGCAAGCAGCTTAAGCTTGATGTCGATGCGCTTCTCGCGGGGACAAAAAACGAAAAATAATTTTGCGCAGGCGGATATATTATGAATAAGAAAATCAAGCCTCACATTATGTGGCTCTGGGTAGCTGTCATAGCGGTGAGCGTTATCCTCGATCAGGTGACAAAGCTGATTGTGGTGAAAAATATGGAGCTGTATGAAACGGCTCCTTTTATCAAAGGAATAATAGAATTTCGGTATATAGAAAACCGCGGTGCGGCTTGGGGCATGTTCAGCGAAAACCGCTGGATATTTATCATCATTTCCGCCGCGGCGCTCATAGCTCTGCCGATGCTTCTCTATAAATACAGAAATCTTCATTTCCTTTTCGGTTTTTCGCTTTCGCTCGTCATCGGCGGTGCGGCGGGTAATATGATAGATCGCGTTTTCGCCGGCGCGGTGGTGGACTTTTTAAATTTTCAGTTCATTGATTTTCCCGTTTTCAATGTCGCCGATATCTGTGTGACGGCAGGCGCCGCGCTGATGTTTATATATCTTATCTTCATAGATAAGGAATTTTTCCGCGATAAGAAAAAAGAAGAAGCGGAAAAAGCGGCGGCAGGCGCGGAGGAGAACGGAGAAAAAGATGAGTAAGCTCACCGTATCGCAGAAAGCGGGCGGCGAGCGGCTAGATGTTTTCGTTTCCGCCGCCGAGGGGATAACGCGCTCCTATGCGCAGAAGCTCATCGAGAGCGGTGCAGTCAGAGTCAACGGAAAGACGGCGGAGAAGAAATATAAGGTATGCGAGGGCGACACGGTGGAGACGGAAATTCCTCCGGCAGCCCCATATGAGGTGAAAGCCGAGGAGATACCGCTCGATGTCGTCTATGAGGACGGAGATATCATTGTGATAAACAAGCCGAAGGGCATGGTTGTTCATCCCGCGGCGGGAAATTACGACGGCACGCTCGTCAATGCTCTTATGGCACATTGCGGCGATTCGCTCTCGGGCATAGGCGGCATGGCGCGCCCGGGGATAGTTCACCGCATAGACAAAAATACGAGCGGACTGCTCATCGTCGCAAAGAATGATGAGGCGCACCTCGCGCTCTCCGAGCAGATAAAGGAGCATGCCGTGTGCCGCATATATTACGCTGTGGCACTGGGGAATATCCCCGAGCCGATAACGGTGGACAAGCCCATAGGCAGACATCCGACCGACCGCAAAAAAATGGCTGTGACGGAAAAAAACTCCAAGCGCGCCGTGACGCACATATATCCGCTGGAGCATTTTTCGGGCGCGACGTTTGTGCGCTGTGAGCTTGAAACGGGGCGCACGCATCAGATACGTGTGCATCTCGCGAGCATCGGGCATCCGATACTCGGCGATGATGTTTACGGCAGACCGAAGGATTTCTGCGAGCAGAAATTCGGTCGCGGACTCTGCGGGCAGACGCTCCACGCAGGAGAAATCCGCTTCATACACCCGAGAACAGGGGAAAGCATGGCGCTGACCTGCCCGCTTCCCGATTATTTTGAAGATTTACTGCGCAAGTTGCGCATGTCGGTACAGTAAAACATGAAAAAATTCGAAAATATTATTTTTGCCTCCGATGTGGACGGAACCTTTGCATCATATATGCAACCGATGGCACAGAGGAATATAGACGCGCTGAAATATTTCAGGGAAAACGGCGGCAGATTTTGTTTTGCTACGGGCAGAAACCATTATGATATAAATACGGTGGTCAAATGCGACCACTGCGAGATAGCGGGTCTCCCTTATGTTCTCTGCAACGGAAGCTATCTCTATGACCCGATAAAAAAAGAAATAATCGACCCGCTTTATCTCGATGCCGCGAGCGTGAAGGAGCTTTTTGCCGCCATAAGGCGCGAATTTCCCGAAAGCGGTGTGCGCACGACGACGGAGCACGGATTTCTCGCGCTCGATGACGATTTGACCGTGCGCAGGCAGCTCGCGAGATATGGGCTGGACGGCATGCTCTATACCGTTTCCGCACGGGATTTCACGGGAGACGGCGCTTTTAAAATAGTCGTTTCCTCAGATGACCTTGACACCGTTGAGGAAATGAGAAAATATATCATTGCAAATTTCGGAGGCGTTTTCAGTGCCACGCGGTCCACGTCAAAAATAATTGAGGTTTTACCGCTCGGCATTTCCAAGGCATATCGCCTCGCAAAAATGCGCGATGAGATGAAAAAGGAAAATCCGGATATCCGCCTTTTCTGCATAGGCGATTTTGATAATGATATTGAAATGCTTTCCGAGGCGGATTTCTCTTTTTGCCCGTCAAACGCCTGCGAAAGGGTAAAGGCTATCGCAAAAAGAGAGGTTTGCCACTGCGACGAGGGCGCACTCGCCGAGGCGATAGATTATATGGAAAAGCTGATTTGAAAAGGTGCCGCCGACGGAAGCTGCGCATGAAAACATCACAATTGGGTAACAGTAACAGGCGGGAAATTCCGCCTGTTTTGCTTTTAGTGAAAATTAGCGCAGAGATGAAAAAAACGAGAGAATGAAAAAGTTATATTGCCTGTCTTTCGGGTCGTCGTAGGAATTGCCACACATGCTTCGCATATGTGTTAATTCCCCTACCCATGCGGGTCGTCGAGGCGCCGACCCCTACAAAATAAAATTCAAATTCAGTCAATAGACAAAATAAAAAATTCCACATACGGTTGGCGCGTATGCCAAAAACGACACCCGATTTTTATGCAAAATCACGAAGTGCAAATTTGTTTTGAAAAAAGATAGACTTTTTCACATTTTTATAGTATAATGTACTCTGCATAATAATGCGAAATTTGACGGATATAGCGGTGATTTTTGCACCTTGACTGCGAATTGTCGCAAAATATGAAAATATTTTCAGGAGGAAAATTATGAAAAGAATCTTTTGTGCGCTTATCGCATTTGTGATGGTGGCGCTCATGCTCCCGCTTACACTTTCGGCGGCAAGCTTTACTCTCAAGGACACCGGATTCGAATATTCGGGCGTTGATCCCGTGCCGCTGCTCGTGCTTGTGGTGAGCTACGATCCCGACGGCGACGGTAAGGACGCATATGAAGAGGGTCTCTCGACCACAGACCCCAATCTGCCGACCTACGGTGAGCAGTGGGCTCATTCCGAGGAATCCTACTGGTCAAAAATACTCTTCGGCGATGACGGCTATACGATGAAGAATTATTTCAAGCTCATGTCAAATGACAAGTTTTACTTCACGCCCGCCGCAGAAACATACGGTGAGGCGAACAACGGTATCGTTTATGTTACGCTCAAAGAAAAGCACCCTGGCAATGCCGGCGGTTCTGTCAACCCCACCGATATCAGTACAACAAGAATTACGGCGCTAAATGCGGCAGCGGAATATGTGGACTTCAAGAGCTTCGATAAGGACGGAAGCGGAGGTCTGAGCTGGAAAGAGCTCAGCGTTGTCTATATCATTGCCGGACGCAGCACGAAATTCGGTATGGCTGATGACGGTATCAGCACATGGCGTATGGGCAGCTATAAGCAGAACGGTACAACATGGCATACGAAGATAAACGGAGTGCGCGTTATGAAGGGCGACGACGGCGCAAAATATGCCGTTGTAGGCGAAATGCAGTCCTCGGGAAGCCCGCTTTCCTTCGGCTCCATCGCGCATGAGCTGGGTCATGTGCTCGGTGCAAATGACCTTTATACATACGGCGGCTATACATGGTGCGGCGGTCCCGGCGAAATAGCTCTTCAGGGCGGCGGCTCGGGTATAGGCGGAAACAAGGGCGTGAAGAAGGGCGTTGCTCCTTCTGCCATTGACCCATATTACCTCACATGGTATGGTTTTCAGGGTGTTACCGTTGCGCAGGACGGCGAATATACGCTCTATTCCCGCGAGAGTGAGAAGGGCGAATACAATATTATCCGCGTAAATACAAACAATCCCAAGGAATATTATCTCATAGAGAACAGATATACTGTAACTCCCGAGACATTTGATGCCATTGATCCTGCGGAAAGGGGCATTCAGATTTGGCATGTTGACGAGGGAATAATGGAATCCGAAACACTGCCGAACTGCTGGAAGGGCTCGCCTCATGCGCCCGGTCTTACTCCTGTTTGCTCAAACGGAGTCAGCGGAAGAAAAGCATGGGATAACACCAAAGGAAATAACATCTTTGAATCCTACAATTTCAAGTTTGCCGGAAGTGAGACATGGTATACGGCAATGACAGATGAAGAAGCCGAAAATTACTATGTAAAGATAGAAATGCTCGACCCCAAGGGTAACGAAATGAGAATCAAGGTTACCGGCGCGCCAAAGCAACCGACCTATTCCAAGGTTTCCATGTCATCTCCTACTGCAGGCGAATTCAAGGTTGAAGCTATAATCAGCCAGTTCAACGGCAATACCGTTACGGGCGGCAAGCTTACGCTTTACAGCGATGCCGCTATGACTAATGTCGTCGGTACAGCCGAGGCTTCCTCTGACGGCAAGAGAACTGTATATGCTTCCATAACGGGTCTTAACGAATATACAAAGTATTACTACAAGTTTGAAACAGTCGGTTCGGTTGCCACCGAGGTAAATACAGGCAACGGTACAACCTCCGGCAAGCCGATAGTAAAAACAAGCTATAAGCTCCTCTTCTATACAAACGGTGCGGGCAAACGTTCCTTCGGCGTTACGGTAAAGAAGGGCGAAATGTTTGACATGGCAAAGCTTCCTTCCATGAACAAGAGCGGATATGTTTTCTGCGGATGGTACAGAGATGAGGAACTCACAGAGAAATATAATTTCAATGTGATAGAAGAAAACTGCGTTGATATTCCTCTCTATCCGAGATGGGAAGCAGAGGATGAGGCGGTAAGCTTTGTTATCAAGAACGCGACTGTTGCCGAGCCAATCTTCGGTTTCAAGGTAGGCGAAGCAATCGAGGAAATAATCCCCGATGAGCAGGAGGGTAAGACTTTTGCCGGATGGTATAAGGATGAGGCCCTGACGATTCCTTTCTATTTCTCTGAGGAGATAACAGAGGGCGGAACGATAACAATTTATGCAAAGTGGAACGGCGGCAGCGAGGAGACAACCTCTTCTTCCGCTACATCGGGCTCGGCTGAGACCACCGCCGAGCAGACATCCGCTACTACTGCTGAAAGCACATCTGAAACAACGGGCGGTACGGGTGAAAAGAGCAGTTCTGCAGTTGTTATCGTGGTTGTGGTTATCGTCGTTGCCGCCGCTGTCGCAGTGGCTGCGATATTCATCATCAAAAAGAAGAAATAATTGCATATTGTATTGAACTCAAATCTCCCTGCGGGCTTTCCGCAGGGAGATTTTCAGTCTGTCGAAAAAGTATTTTCACCGGAAAAACAGATAAAAGCATTTTTGGTATAGCCTTCTCCTGTGGGGAATTGACCGATTTGCGAAGCAAACGCGGTCGGCGTCGCCGAGACAGGGGGAATTGACCGATTCGCGAAGCGAACGAGGTCAATTATTCATACAATCAATACCCACGCACATCCTATTCATAGTACGGATTATTGACGAAAGCATTATAATTATTCGCTATGGCATCCCATGTTTTCGCATCGACAACGCCTGTCTGCGGCAGGCGGTTTATTCCCTGAAAATGTGTGACGGCATCCTTTGTTTCCGTATTATATACGCCGCTCGGGGAAATTTCATAGTAGTCGTCATATACATGCGAGAGCGCATTCAGCATGAGCTGTACCGCCATTACGATATCGCTTATTTCGCCGGCTTTCACCGCATAATTTGAGTGAGGAAAAACATAAAGCGGAGTTCCGCCGCCCGTTATCCTGCCGACGGCAGCGGTGAAAAGTGCCGTTATCATATCCCATGTGGCATTGTCCACTCTGCCTGTCACGGGAAGCCCGTTTTGCTCCTGCAATTCGGAAACGGCATCCGCCGTTTCCCTGTCGTATACCCCCGAGGGATTGACCACATCAATACATTTATCAATCTGCGCTATGCGCCGAAGCATCACCTGAAGCTCATATATTTCATTCATTTGCGCCACCGCCTTCATCTGTATTTTCCGTCTCGGAATAGGAAAATTTATCGCTGTTCCCGGGATATTGCCCCGCGACGCGGGCATTTCCGCTTTCAACATATGTATAGATATTGGCAAGCGCGCTCCAGAGAAGCGGACCCACCGTTCCCGTTATCGGAAAATCAAAAACAGCCTGCGCGGCATAAACCGCATCGCGCGTTTCCTCGCCGAATATGCCATCCTCCGGAACAGTCGGTATCTGACCGTATTCCTTGCCTGCGGCATTCAGATATTTTTGCAGGGTCAGCACATCGTCACCCTCAAAGCCGAACTTGAGAAAACGCCCCGGAAAGGGCTTGCTCGAAACGCCGAGCTGCTCGGGTGTTACCGTTGTGACGGCACCGGTATAAACATCAAAAAGCGCATACCATGTTTCCGCATCCATCACGCCTGTCTGCGGCAGTCCGTACTGCTCCTGAAAGGCACGGACAGCCTCCGCTGTCGCCTCGTCGTATGTTCCCGTGACCTCGATGAGGGGTATATCGGGATTGAAAAGCCCGACTATGCGCAGAAAATACTGTATAACGGAAACACCCATGCCACTGTCGCCGAGCTTCAGACTTGCCGGAAACAGCTTCTGCACTTCACCTATCAGCACGCCCTCGCTCTGTATCTCGCTCAGTCGCTTCACGGAATTGAAAACAAACTGTATCTTATACCATGTGGCGGGACCGACTATTCCATCCTGCGTGAGATTGAAAATGCGCTGAAATTCCTTTACGGCGGCTTCCGTTTCGGGTCCGTAAATACCGTCCACGGGCTGAATTTTCGGAATCGACGGATAATTTGCCGATATCCTGTTCAGCCGCACCTGAATGAAGCGCACATTATTTCCGTAATAGCCGAGCTTTATGGGGCCTGCGGGCAGCGACGGCTCTATATTTGCGATAGGCGCGTCGGTGACAAGCTCGATATCGTCCCCATAGTAATTTTTAAGGATATCATAAGGCGTAAGCCCCTGCTCGGCAAGGGTGACACTGCCCCATTGCGAAAGTCCGTCACAGGTGACGGTCGTACCGTTGCAGTATGAGGCGAAAAGCGGCTCTACCGAATTTTCCCGCCTGATATAGCTGTTGAAGATTTCATCCACTATCTGGCTTATGTTTTCAAAAATTTCCCTGCCGTTTACAAAGGACTGGTCATAAGCCGTGGAATTGGTGATATCGAAATCATAGCCGAGCGAAGGGTAATGCTCGGTATAGACTCTGTTGAGCGCAAAGGATATCTGCGCGTAGATATTTGCGCGGATGGCGTTTTCCGGCCATGTGGGATAAACCTCGCTTGAGGCGACATTTTTTATGTAATCGGGAAAGCTGACGGTGACATTTGCGGCGGCGGAGTCGGGCGCGCCGAGATGCACCGTTATCGTTTCGGGAATGACGGGATAAATATCCATTTTTTCCTCCTGTCAGAGATTCGGCGGCTCGCTCTCGTTCACCGTCAGACTGAGGTCGGGATTGACGGTGAAATTCTGCGAATCGGGTATCGGAATGGCGTTCACGCTCTGAATGGAGGTCTGCCCCGCAAAAACAGGTACATTCAGTGCCGTATAGCCGTAATATCCGTCTGCCGACACCTCTATATTTACTACGGAATACGGAAGGGTAGTACTCCCGGGGATAAGCGAAAACGACGGGTCGGGAGCAGGAACAGCGAGCGCATCAGTCCTGCCGTCGCTGTCGGTTACCATGACCGAATATATTTTCGGTACACCGTCCGTCACCGTGCGCACGGCTACCGCGGCATTCGGTATCGGCATGGCGCCGAATGCGGACGAGACCTGAACTATGAGATATCCCACAGATGAATTTTCTGCCATATATTTTCTCCTTTCGGGTTTCGTGCGGACTCTCGCCGAAAACGAAAGTCCGCCCACTGTCACATTATATGGCATTATCCTCTTTTTGCTACGCCTCGGCGGCTCTTTTTATTTCGGAAAAGCACGTCGGCTGCGAGCATGACGACAAAAAATACATTTACGACGGCGGCAATATCAAAGAGGAGACGGCAGGCACGACCGCCGCGCGAAAGAGCGGCGAGCGTTGCCGCAGAGGAGAGCCATATCACGGAGGAAACAGCAGTTTTTGCCGCGGTGCTTTTCTGTGAGGAAGCGCAGTCGCACAGGGTGAAGGCATATGCTCCGAGCCTGATAAAGGAGAAAATCCATTCGGCGAAAATGAAGAATATTTTTACGCCGGCTGTATACGCTGCATGGGCGACGAGCGCATGAAATACAGCCGCCGAGACAAATGCACCGCAGGAAACTGCAAGCACGGAGAGCGCACGGTTTTCGGGTACTTTTGAGCGTGCGCCGAATGCCGCCGTTATATCGGGATCACCGCCGCAACAGGTATGTGAAACGAGGCAGAATACGGCTCCCATTCCGCCGAGTGCATTCAGCGCACTGTATGCGTCGGAATAGGTACAGATATAAAGTGAGGGATGCGAGAAAAGCGCGAGCAGGGCAAGCGGCACCGCTATCATGACGCTTATCTGCGCACTGCCCGAAACGGCACCCGCGCCGCACATTGCCGACCATACGCAGATAAGCACGATTATGAGAAAGACCGCACTTCCGCAGCCGCCGTAAACGGAGCTTATGCGTATGCAGAGCGAAACGGCATCGCACGAGAGCGAAACCGCCGTCATCGCCGCGATAAGTCCGCAGAAGAGCGGTGCGGCACCCTTGCCGATGCCCGCCTCAAAATACAGGCGGAGATTTCCGCTCTGCCTGCGTGCGCCGAGCGTAGCGGCGAGGCTTATCGCGAGCGAAACGAGGATATAGAAGGCGAGGGAAGAAAAATCGCGCACGCCGTAGATATACAGCCCCGAAACGCCGCAGAAGAAAAGTGAAAAGAAGAGCGCAGGCAGAGAGAGCCCGTCTCTTTTTCGCTTTTTTATCATCTCTCCGTATCCTCCTTTTTTCTGCCGCAGGTGCGTATCATGCGCTTGCCGGAGAGCGCCGAGGGCGAGTATTTCATCTTCCATACGGGAAGCATGAAGATGCTGTCCTGCATGGCGCTGAAATCCATCGGCGCGAGAGGGTAGAGATACGGCACGCCGAAGCTTTTTTTCGAGCAGAACGAGAGTATACTCAGCGCAAGCGCCGCGGAAAACCCGAAAAGCCCGAAGGCTCCTGCCGCAAGTATCATCGCAAGGCGATATATCACATTCGGATTCATATACGGCGGCGCAATGAAATTGCATATCGCGGCAAGCGCGACGAAAACCATAACGGTAGATGAGGCGATACCCGCCTTCACGGCGCTTTCTCCGAGGATGAGCGAGCCGACAAGCCCTACAGCACTGCCCACGGCTTTCGGCATGCGGAGTCCTACCTCGCGCACTATCTCAAAGAGCAAAAATATCAGTATCACCTCGGCAAATATCGAAAAACGCATTCCCTCGCGCGATTTCAGCAGAGCTTCCTCAAAGGCGGCGGGAAGCAGAGAGGGATGCCATACCGTCAGCGCCACAAAAAGTGCGGGCAGATATATGCCGGTGGTCATAGCGACAAAACGGAGCAGGCGCACAAAGCAGGAGTAAAAGACGCTTTTGGAATAGTCCTCCGTCACCTGAAGCGCCTCGCAGAAAAGATACGGCACGGTCAGCACAACGGGCGAGCCGTCCACTATCACGGCGGCGCGCCCCTCGAGCATTTTGGCAGCCACCTTGTCGGGTCGCTCGGAATTGCCTACCGTGGGATAAAGCGAACAGCCGCCGTCCTGTATATAAAGCTCGATATAGCCCGAATCAAGTATGCTGTCCGCCTTTATCGCGCGGAGCCGCGAGAGCAGCTCGTTTATCACATTTTTATCGGCTATGCCGTCGATATACATGACTGAAACGGCGGTTTTTGTCAGTCTGCCTATCTGCAGATCTATCTTTTTCAGCCGTTCCGTTTTAAGCCGACGCCGCAGGAGCATTGCGTTTTGCTCTCCGCTCTCGACAAAGCCCTCGTGTGCGCCGCGGATTACATTTTCAGTTTCCGGCTCCGTGACAGAACGTCCATCCTCGTTTTTTGTCGATACCGAGAGCATGCGGCAGTCGCCATCGCCGTATGCGTAGATAACAAGGCAAGAGCCTTCCAGTATCGCCTCTTTTGCCTCGTCCTTGTCCGCTATATCCGAAACCGACGCGCAGGTAATCGCCGCTTCCGGCGAAAATTTCCGCTCATTGTCGCCGGAAAATGCGCCCTCCTCATATGCGCGGCAAACGGGTGATATGATATATTCCGTTATCATGCGCTTGGAGGAATAATTGCTTATATACATCACCGAAAGGCGAAGCCGCCCGAGCGTTATTTCCCTTTCGCGAAAATCGGCTGCATCCGCAAATATCCCCTCTACCGCCGCTTTTATCCCGCTATAGTTTTCCATTTCCATCTGCCTTTGCTTTTTTTTGTTTTTATTATTTTGCAAAATGAGAAAAATATACTTCGCGCGGCGCGTGCTTGCGCAAAAACCGCTCACGACGGAAATCCCCTCGTGCGGCATATCCGCACGAGGGGATTATAATGTTCATTCTCATTATAATATGATGCAGAGAAGTCCGCCGCTGCCCTCGTTGATGACACGCTCGAGCGTTTTAGAGAGCTTTTCGCGGGCATCCTCGGGGACATTTGCGAGCTTGCCGGAAAGTCCTTCGGAGATGAGGTCATAGAGCGATTTGCCGAAGATATTTGTCTCCCATATCTTGCCCGGCGCTTTTTCAAATTCGCTGAGCAGGAAGCGAACGAGATTTTCCGATTGCTGTTCCGTGCCGACGACGGGCGAAACCTCCGCCGCGATGTTTGCCTTTATCATATGGATAGAGGGTGCCGTGGCGCGGAGCTTCACCGCATAACCGCCAGACTGCCGGACTACCTCGGGCTCCTCCAGTTTCATATCCTCTATATCGGGAGTGACTACGCCGTATCCTGTTTCATTGACTGAAGCAAGCGCGCTTTTAACCTTGTCATATTCCTTTTTTACCTCGGAAAGCCCGACGAGCGTAGACATGAGCGCGCCGTCATCGCCTATCGTCATTCCCGTGAGGTCGCCGATTATCTTATAGAAAAGCCCCTTTGCGGGCACAACCTCAAGCTCTGCCGCACCTGTCGCAAGATTTATCTTTTCACTGCGCACATTATCTATGTATTCATTGTCCGAAGCGCACGCAAAAGCCTCGCGGACATCGCCTGTCTTTTCTATTTTCGAAGCGCATGTGAGCAGGGTATCACAGACGCTTCGGCGGATATAGTTATCCTCGCCGAGCGCATCCATGAAGTCGGGCAGTTTCATGCGAACCTCGGTTATCGGAAATTCAAGAAGCACAAGCTCAAGTATATGGCGTATATCGGAAGCGTCGAGATCCAGGCAGTTCACGAGAGCGACAGGCGCGCCGTATTCTTCTTCAAGCCGAAGCGCCAGCTCCACCGAGCTTTGCGCCTCGGGCGTTGCCGAATTGAGTATAATGACAAAAGGCTTATGTATCGCTTTCAGCTCCTCTGCCACCTTGCGCTCGCTCTCCTCATAGTTTTCGCGCGAAAATTCGCCGAAGGAGCCATCGCAGGTCACAAGCACGCCTATTGTGGAATGTTCCTTTATAACCTTGCTCGTGCCCATTTCCGCCGCCGCCTCAAAGGGCATACTCTCGCTCGACCACGGGGTCATTACCATGCGCGGTTTATTATCCTCCTCGCCGCCGAGTGCCTCGGGAACGATATAGCCTACGCAGTCTATCATCTTCACAAAAAGCGAAGCACCGCCGTCGAGAGATATCTCCACGGCTTCATCGGGAATGAATTTCGGCTCTGTCGTCATGACGGTTTTGCCCGCGGCGCTCTGCGGCATCTCGTCCTTGGCGCGCTTGCGGTCATAATCGTTTTTGATATTCGGTATGACCAGCGTCTCCATGAATTTTTTGATAAAAGTTGATTTTCCTGTCCGCACCGGACCGACAACGCCTATGTAAATATCGCCGTTCGTTCTGGTTGCTATATCGCTGTAAATACTCATCTGAAGCCTCCTTGGCAAGTTTTAAGACAGCACACCGCGGCGCTTTCTTTTTATTTTCTCGTCATATATATATTTGTCCCGAGGCGCAAATATTACAAAAAACATGATATTGACTAAAAGGCAATTTTCGTGTATAATCATTATATAAAAAATCTCGGAAAAGAGGATTTCCATTATGAAGAAGCGACTGCCGCTGATTATGATTCTCATATTTGTCCTTCTTTTCTGCTCATGCGGAAAGGAAAGCAAAAAAGCGGATATATCTCTCTTCTCTCCGTTTTATTTTGAGGGAGAGACCATTCGTGCCGCTTTTGTGAATAAGGAAAGCATCTGCTTTTCCGACTATATCAAATGCAATCTCACCTTTGAAATCGAAGGCGAAGACGGCGCGCTTTATGAAGAGGGCGATGAATATCTCCCGAATTCGGGCGAAAACCGTCTCATTCTGCGGGCAAACAGCGGCGAAGAATACAGTATAATCCTGACAGCAATGAAAATAGATTTCCTCGTGGCAAATATCCTCGGCAAAACCGTCTATGCCATAGGCGAGCCGCTCCATATCTCGGATTTTGAGGTATATGGGCTTCTTGAAGGCAGTAAAGTCGACCTGCCCGAGAGCGCCGTGGAAGTAAAATACGATTTTTCCGCCGAAGGAGAAGCGACCGTGGAATTTTCCTGCGGCTCGCTTACGGCGGAGGTAAATGTCACCGTGCGCGGCGAATACATCCCCGAGCTTGACGGAAATATGCGCGCGCCCGACGGCGCAATCTACGAAATCGACGAAAAAGGTGCCGTTTTGAAAAGCGGAAAGGGCACGCACGGCAGGATTTTCGTGCCGCGTGCGGTAAAAACGGGCGGAAAGGAATATCCCGTCTATGCCATAGCCGACTATGCCTTCCGCGGGAACGAAAATCTCACGGGGATTTCCTGCCTTTATGTCTCTGAGATAGGCGCGGGTGCCTTCTATGAATGCGAAAGGATGAAAAGCATCGACCTGCCGAAAAAATATTGCGAAATAGGGGCAAACTGCTTTGCCTACTGCCGCAGTCTGCGCTCGCTCCGCCTGCCGGAGGAGAATACGCGCATTTCCGATGGGCTTCTCTCTGATTGCGGACTGCTCTTTGAGGTATATATTCCGGAGAAAACAACATATATCGGTCATTATGCCTTTGCAAGATGTGATTTTCTTGAGTCTGTTGAGCTTCCGCCGTCACTTGAATATATAGGCGACGGTGCTTTCAAGGGCTGTACTTCTCTTTCCGGCTGTATCGTGCTGGGCGCGGGCGTCGGCTACATCGGCGACGATGCCTTCCGCTTTTGTGAAAGCCTCGGATATATCGTTGCACCCGCTTCTCCTGAATATATAGGAGAAAATGCCTTCTCGGCATCATCGCTTTTCGTCTATACGGCGGAAGGCAAAACGACGGCACGTTACTGCCTGAAAAACGATGTTCCCTACGCAAAGTGGAAATACGGCACGCTCGGAGTGATAAATTTCAGAGAAAAATATGAGATAGGCGACGAGATAGACGCAATGGAGGACTATGCCGCAGTGCTCTTCACAGAGGAGCGCATCTGCCGCGTACACGGAGATCCCGAATATAACTTCGCTGTATCGGGGAAGCGCAGGGTCGACCTCTCGGCACTCGGCTACAGCGCAAGCTGGTATTGCGAAGTGATATATAAAGAAATAATGCTTACCTCGCGCGAGGATTCGCGCGGCGCGGTATATGAGCTTGATGAAGATTCGCTCACGGCAAGACTTGTCGCCATGCCCGAGGTGCTGTCGGCAGGCGAGGTATATCGCTTTGAGAGTGATGTCTATGTATTGCCGACAGCTGTGGTTTACCATGGCGATGAATATGCCGTGACTGCCATAGGCGAAGGCGTATTCGAGGGCAGAGAAGATATCCGCGCGGTTTTCCTGCATGAAAATGTGCAGAGCATAGGTGCTTGTGCCTTCAACGGTTGCTCATCGCTCGAGCTCTTTTCCGTTGCCACGGCGACAAACGGCTGGATAGAGATAGATGACGATAATTTCGCAGGCGTACCCGAGAGCTTCTCGTATGTCTGCTGCCTGAAGCGTTCCGCGCCGCACATCTGGGCGACAAGGCACGGAATAGAGGCTGTGGACTACGAAAGCGCTCCTCATTACAATGAATACTTCGGCAGGAGATGATAAAAATGAATCGTGCATCGGGAATACTGCTCGGCATATCCTCGCTTCCCTCGGAATACGGGATAGGCTCACTCGGAAAGCCTGCGAGAGATTTCGCTGATTTTCTCTGTGCCGCAGGGCAGAAATACTGGCAGATACTGCCGGCAGGGCAGACAGGATACGGCGATTCGCCGTATCAGTCATTTTCCTCATTTGCGGGAAATCCCTATTTTATAGATATAGATGAGCTTGTCTCACAGGGGCTTCTTACAAAAACGGAAGCCGAGACAGCAAAAACGGCAGGCGAAAAGGTGGATTACGGCGCGCTGTACGCTACCCGCTATGCCCTGCTTGAGTCGGCATATGAGCGCGGCAGAGGGCGTCTCATGCGGGAAATTCTCGGTTTTTATGAGAAAAACGCCGCGTGGCTTCCCGATTATGCGCTTTTCATGGCGCTTTCGGAGCATTTCGGCGGCAAGCCGTGGACAGAGTGGGATGACGATATCCGAAGCCGCGAGAGCGATGCCATGGCAAAATACCGTGCGCTTCTCGGCGAGCGCACGGGCTTCTGGATATTTGTGCAGTATCTTTTCTTCACGCAGTGGGACAAGATGAAAAAATATGTCAATTCCCTCGGGATAAAAATAATCGGCGATCTGCCCGTCTATGTGGCGGCAAACAGCGCCGATATATGGGCTTCTCCCGCGGAGTTTCAGCTTGACCGCGACCTGCGATGCAAAAATGTGGCGGGTGTTCCGCCGGATTATTTCAGCGAGGACGGACAGCTTTGGGGCAATCCGCTCTACGACTGGGAGCATATGAAGAAAAACGGTTATATCTTCTGGAAAAAGCGGCTCGGCGGTGCGCTCCGCCTATATGACACGGTGCGTCTCGACCATTTTCGCGGTTTTGCTTCATACTGGAGCATTCCCGCAGGAGAAGAAACCGCGAAAAACGGAAAATGGTGCAATGGCGGCGGGATAGATTTCATAAACGCGATGAAAGCGGAATTTCCCGATGAGGAAATAATAGCGGAGGATCTCGGTGTGCTCGGCGATGATGTGCGGACTCTTCTGAGCCGGTCGGGCTTTCCCGGCATGAAAGTGCTTGAATTTGCCTTCGACGGGGACGAACCGAGCGATTATCTTCCGCACAGATACGAGCGAAACTGCGTATGCTATCTCGGCACGCATGATAACGATACGGCGCTCGGCTGGCTTTCCTCGGCGAAAAAGGAAACTGCGGAATATGCCTCGCGGTATTTCGGCTTAAATAAGGAAGAAGGCGAGGTATGGGGGCTTATCCGCGGAGGAATGGCATCCCGCGCCGACCTTTTCATCGCGCAGATGCAGGATTATCTCGGGCTGGATTCAAGCACTCGCATGAATACACCGGGCGAGCAATGCGGAAACTGGAGCTGGCGCATGAAAAAGGGCGCCGCCACCCCTGCCCTCGCAAAGAAAATTTTCGCCATGGCGAAAATGTACGAGAGAGCGTAGAGAAAACAAGCCAAGGCAAAAGTACGGGGAAGGTTGATTTATGTATAATTGCGGGCGAGCAATGTTCGACCCCTGTCTCGGCGACGCCAACACACATGCTTCGCATATGTGTTAATTCCCCTACAATATAAAACCCAAGCACAACCAACAGACAAAATAAAAACCTTTTTTATAAATCACAAAACGGAGGTAAAAATGGGACTCGGAACACTTAACAAAACTATTTCACTGCTGACGCGTCTTATAGACGACAAGACGACAACAGAGCCGATACTGGAGTTTTCACCGCAGAAGCCTTCGCTTCCGAAAGCACCCGTATCATCACCGCTTCCGCGCACATCTCCCGAAAGCGTAGGTATTTCTTCCGCTTATATAGCGGAATTTCTGACCGCGCTCGAGCTGGATAAGAGCCTGAATATGCACACCGTGACTATACTGAGGCACGGCAAGGTGATATGCGAAGCGGGCTTCGGCGCATACAATACGCAATATTTTTCCAGTACATTTTCTGAATGTAAGAGCATCACATCGCTTGCGATAGGCATACTTATCGGCGATGGCAAGCTGCGTCTCGACGAAAAAGTGATTGATATGTTTCCCGATGATGACAGCGCCATGGCAAAATTAAAATATAAAAATCTCACAGTTGAAGATTTGCTCACCATGCGCTCGGGTGCTACCTTTGCCGAGGCGGGCTCCATGGCGGATTCCTCATGGATAAAGGCGTTTTTCTCATCCTCCGTCAAGGGCGATATCGGCGAAACCTTCAATTACAACAGCCTGAATACATATATGCTCTCCGCGATAGTAAAACAGAAAAGCGGCAAAAACCTGCTTGATTTTCTGCGTGAACGCCTCTTTGATGAGATGGATATACAGGGCATTTTCTGGGAAAAAAGCCCCGAGGGCATAGAAAAAGGCGGCTGGGGACTATATATCCGACCCGAGGATATGGCAAAAATAGGACTTCTCGTCATGCAGGGCGGCAAATGGAACGGCAAACAGCTCGTTCCCGCAGGATATATCAGGCTTGCCACAGCAAAGCATTCCACAGCGCCGAAGTCCTGCGGCGATTTCAACTACGGTTATCAGATATGGTGCGGTCGCGAGCATAATGTTTTCCTTTTCAACGGAATGTTCGGGCAGAATACAATGTGCTTCCCCGATAATGATATCATCATTGTTTCAACTGCGGGCAATAACGAATTTTTCCAGCAAAGTTCATATTACAGATATGCGATAAAATATTTCTGCCGAAGTTTCCCGGAGGCAGTGCCTGTAAGCAGACACGACGCAAAACTGCTTGGCAACGTTATCACCCGCCTTTCGTGGCAGGAACGGATCACTCTTTCCATGCACAGAAAGCAAATCATCATGCAGAAGCGCATGAAAGCACTTGACGGCATAACATTTCTCCCCGATGAGCCGCGTGCCGCTTCGCTCGGGCTTTTGCCGATGCTTCTTCAGGCAACGCAGAATAATTATACAAAAGGCACAAAGAAAATTTCGATAGATTTTGAGGAAGAAGTGCCGTATATGCTCTATGAAGAGGCGGATTCCTCTTTTAAAGTGCCCCTCGGCATAGGAAAGCCGCTCTTTACCGAGCTTGATTTTCACGGCGAGCCGTATAAGGTGGCATCGCGTGCGGTGCTGACAAAAAATGAAGATGACGAGCAGGTACTCAAGGTGATAATGGATTTTCTCGAAACACCCTTTACCCGCATAATGAAGTTCATTTTCCGCGGGGACGGTTCGATATCTCTGCTTGCGCCCGAACGCCCCGGCGCCGACTATGTATTTGATTTTGTCGGCGAAACGCTCTCTGAGATGGAGCAGAGAAACAAACTTATCGCTTCCGCCGTCGGCAAAATAGACCCGAATTACCTGCGCTATAAGGTAAACAATGTCTTTTCCCCGAGCGTGAAATTCAAGATAAAAAGATAACGAAACAAATCCGTCCGCCCCAAAAGGCGGACGGATTTGTTTGCGTCTTAAATAAGCGTTTTATCTTCTTCTCGAATTTCCCGACACCATCAGGAAAAGTCGCAGGAGCTGCATGAGCGATACGGCGAGCGCCGCAACATAAGTCATCGCGGCGGCGGTGAGAACTCTTCTCGCTCCGCCTATTTCTTCTGAGCCGAGTATGCCGTAACTCTCAATACACCTGAGCGCACGCCTGCTCGCGTCAAATTCCGTCGGCAGGGTTACAAGCTGAAAGAGAGTGCAAAGCCCGTAGCAGGCAACGCCGATATATGCTATCACCAGAAATTCGGGCGCAGACGCGAGCGAATTAAGCAGAATGCCGAGTATTATCAGCGGAATTGCAAGACGCGAACCGATATTTGTGACGGGGATTATTGCCGCGCGAATTTTCACCGGCGCATAATTTTCCGCATGCTGAACCGCATGCCCCGCTTCATGGCAGGCAACGCCGACAGCGGCGACAGAGGTATTTCCGTATACACTCTCCGAAAGACGTATGACATCGCTTCTCGGGTCGTAATGATCGGTCAGATTGCCGGGGATCTGCTCTATGCGAATGTGCTGCAGTCCGTTTGCATCAAGCACACGGCGTGCCGCTTCGGCACCTGTGATGCCGCGCATGGAGCGTATCTTTGAATATTTTTTGAATGTTGTATTTACGCGGATGCTTGCCCAGAGTGAAAATATCACTGCGGGAAGCACAAGTATCAGATATAAGTAATCCATAATTTCCTATCCGTTTCGATTATTTTTCTTTACTTACGCTTTTTGCGGGCTTTGCTTCAGCGCTCTCCGCACTTTCCGCCGATATGGCTTCCGGTGCCGCTTCCGCTCTGTCATGGCTCCCGACAGCGGAATTTATCGGAGCGTCTTCGGCAAGCGTCGGTATAAACTGACGGGCTATCTTGCCGTCGCCGCGCTTCTTTATATATAAGAAGCCGATGATGCTGAAAACAAATGCACCGATGAAGTTTACGAAGAGGTCCTCCATTGTGTCATAAATGCCGATATCGAGATATCCGTTCAGAATAAGCTGTTCTCCGTTTCCGTATTTTATTACGGTTTCCGTAATACCCGTTACGGGATAAGGGATATTCTGCTTTGTCGGGTCGAGCATGGTGGAATAGATATTTGCTATTATAGTATCCTTCTGCATATCCTTTGCAAATATTCTGTCCATACCGAACTCGAAAAATTCCCAGAAGATGCCGACGGTCATCGAAAAACAGAAGGCTGCCACGGCTACAAAAGCCGGAGAAAGATTGAATTTGATTTTTGAGTTTCTGTTCAGAACATCCACGAGCGCAAAACCGAGTGCGGCACAGAGAAAGCCCCATGTGGTATGCAGTATCGTATCCCAATGCGCATACTGGATGAAATATCCCTGAAGCTCGCCGAGAATTTCTGCGGCAAAAATGTGCAGGAGTATTATTATCTCCAGTGTATCCGGCAGATCAATATGCATTTTTTTCTCCACGATAGACGGGAGAAAGAAAAGGAAAAGCACAAGCACGCATATAAAAGCATTTTCAAAATTTCCGAGCATTATACTGCGCACAAAAGCCGCTATAACAAGCACGCGGAGTATTATATATACTGCCGTGACGGCTTTACTCCTTGATTTCAGCTCCGCATCCACGCGTTCCCTTGCCATTTCTTTGATGTTTTTCTTCATAGCATCCTCCGAGAGGTTTTATTTTAAACGAAAATCCGCACGTCGGACTTATTTTTCCTCGGATTTTTCAGCTTTATCTTCGCCGTTGTCCTTGTGAAGTCCGATAACATCGGATACAGGAAGAGAAAATGTCAGCGCGTGCTCGCCCGTTTCATTCAGCACGGCGGCGCATATCGCCTTCATGACATCCTGACGCATCTCGGCACGCACGAGCATGAACACTATTTCCTTCTCGGGCTGAACCGTGATTCCGAATATCTTCTTACCGAGCTCGGCTTCTCTTGCGCGAAGTACCGTGCCTCCGCGGACGCCCGCTTCTTTTGCCGCTTTTACGGCAATATCGGTATTTCCCGAGCTTGTGGCAACGATTATAAGCTCATAATGCTTTATTTCGGCATTTGTTTCCATTTTTGTTTCCTCCTCTTTCTTTTCATCTGCTACCGCCGTATTTTCCTTTTCGGCGGAATCGTTTGCAGTACTGACCATTTCCGATACGGCACGGCTTATGCCGGAGAGCGGCAGAGCAAATGCTATGCCTGCGCCGGGTTTTTCAAAGTGGAGCTTCTTATTGAAGCCCTCGAGTAGCAAGGGCGCGGTTTTTCCGTCTGTCACGCAGAGCACCACATCCTTTTCGGGCTCATCAAGTCCGAACATATTCATGATATCCGAGCTTGCCGTTCCGTGTCCGCGGACTATCATCGGAAGAGCCGCTCCGTATTCGCGGCAGACCTCGCTCGCGGCATTTCCATATCCGCGGCGCGGTATCGCTACAGCTAATTTCATCTGCATATTTATTCCTCCTCTATAGCGAGGTCAATAACCTCGTTTTCAAGCTCTGCGGCAGTGATTTCGGGTTTTGCCTTTATGCCGCTTGTCTTTACCTTGTAAAGCACGCCTATTATCTGAATGATGATAAGAGGTGTCATTGCTACCATTGCTACTATGCCGAAGGCATCTGTCAGAACATTACCGCCGAGTGCCTCGCAGGCACCCATGGCAAAGGGAAGCAGGAAGGTTGCCGTCATGGGACCGGAGGCAACGCCACCCGAGTCGAAAGCTATCGAGGTGAAGATTTTCGGCGTTACGAAGCTGAGCCCCAGAGCCACCGTATACCCGGGGATAAGGAACCAGAGTATGGAAACGCCTGTCATTACGCGGAGCATTGAAAGCCCTACGGAAGCCGCCATGCCGACGGAAAGCCCCACCATCATCGTTTTCTGTGAGATTGCGCCCTGTGTGATATCCTCAACCTGTTTATTAAGCACAATAACGGCAGGCTCGGCTTTTACGATAAAGTAACCTATGAGCATACCGAGCGGGACCATTATCCAGTTATAATCAAGATTTGCGAGTTCTCTGCCGAGGTAGTTACCTACGGGCATGAAGCCGACATTGACGCCTGTGAGAAAAAGGGTGAGTCCGATGAGCGTATAAACAAGCCCCACGAGTATTTTTACAAGCTGCTTGCGACGCATTTTCAGGAAGAATATCTGGAATATCCCGAAAAATACGACTATCGGGAATATTGCCGTAAAGACTTCCTTTACATATTCGGGAAGCTCATTGCCGAATATTGTGGCAAGGTCGCGCGTTGTTTCGACGGTGGGGATGTCAAGAGGGGTGTATGTACCGCTGTCGGAACCGTAAGCAAGACCGAGTATCATCACCGAGATGATGGGACCTATCGAGCAGAGCGCGATAAGACCGAAGCTGTCGCCGCCGCTGTTTTTGTCTTTACCGATGGTGCTCAGACCTATACCGAGAGCCATGATGAAAGGCACTGTCATAGGACCTGTGGTTACGCCGCCGGAGTCAAAGGCGATGGCAAGAAAGCTTTTCGGAATGAAAGCCGCCGCCGAAAAAACGACGATATAGCATATAATGAGCATTTTTGAAAGGCTCCAGCCGAAGAGGCTGCGCAGAAACGCAAGCACGAGAAATATGCCGACGCCGCCCGCAACAGAGAAGATGAGCACGGGATTCGGAACACCCGGAATCTGCCCCGCAAGTACCTGCAGGTCGGGTTCGGCAACGGTGACTATCGCACCTATAATAAAGCACGAGGCGGCAATAAGCCAGATTCTTTTGCTTTTGGCAAGCTGCACGCCAACCTGCTCACCTATCGGCATCATAGCCATATCGGCGCCCAGCGTGAAAAAACCCATACCGAGTATCAGCAGGAGCGCGCCTGTGAAAAACAGCAGAAGAAGCGCCGGCGGAATCGGCGTTATTGTCACACAGAGCAGAAAAACTATCGCCGTGATAGGCAAAACGGCGGAAAGCGACTCGCCGATTTTGCCCTTGAGTTTCGGATTCAATATACATCCCTCCCATTTTATTACATTTTTATTCTATTTTACCATAAAAAATAATCGAAATCAACATGAAATTTTGCGAAAATGCAAGATTTTCATTATATTCATATTTTATGCAAAAATGCGGTTTTGATAAAAAGCGGGGGTGATTTTTGCAGCGTGAATTCTGCAGGTGCGCTGATTAAGACAATGATTTTCATTAGTCTTCTCCAGTGGGACTTGACCGATTTGCAAAGCTGACGGGAGTGGCTGCAAGCCTTCTCCTGTGGGAGAAGGTGGCACGCGAAGCGTGACGGATGAGGAGTTTTTAAAATATAGAAATTTTTTATCGTACTTTTCAGTGACGAAAAGTACCAAAAGTCATTTAAGAGGATTTTCCATCCTCTTAAAAATCTTCTTCCGCGTGCACGAGTTAGTCGCACGAGCCGTGCGTGGCGAGTGCGTGCGGCAAATGGCTAATGGTGCAAGTCGGTAGTTTCGCGCTCTCCGCGACTTCAACTATACCACGCGTGCGAACATAGCGCGCGAGAGAGCCGAGCAGATTCGTGCACGCATTGTCCGCACGCCCGCTGAAAAAAGAGGGGCGCGGGCGTGAATCCAGTGCCTGCGCTGACGAAAGCAAGGATTTTCGCCAGCCTTCTCCAGTAGGGAATTGACCGATTTGCGGAGCAAACGCGGTCGGCGTCGCCGAGACGGAGTCAGCGGCGCATCATTCCGCTTTTTCTGATTGTTTGCTCTCCGTCGCTTTTATTTTCTTCGGCTTTTTCGGTATCTCAAAGAAAAGATCCGATTTTATGAGCGCGGGACGGATTAGATTATAGACAATAACGACGAGAACCGTGCCTATGGCGGAATTTATCGCGGTGGAGCCTGCCGCCCATGTGGCGATTATCTTTGCCGCGTCGGCATCTATACCGAGGATGAAACGCTTATAGAGATAGCCTACCACAGGATCGAGTATGACATTCAGCCCGAGCGCAGCTATGCTTGCGATGAGCGACCACTTGACGGTATATTTTGTGCTGTTTTTCTTATCTGAGATGCCCGCTATATTGTGAGCGATTAAGCCTGCCACAAGACCGATGATAAACTTGAGCACGAAGGTTTTCGGCGCACTGCTTATATATGCGGGATCGGTAAGGTCGGCTATGGTCATTCCGATAGCACCTGCGGCACCGCCGTAAACGCCGCCGATAAGCAGGGCACAGAGCACGCAAAAGGCATTTCCTATATGGAGTGCCGTCGGCTTTCCGCCCGGTGTGGGTATATTTATCTTCAGAAATCTGAATGCCACATAGCAGAGGGCAGCCATGAGTGCCGTGAGCACTATTTTGAGTAATTTTTGGTTTCTGACCGTTTTCATTGGTAAATCATCTCCGTGATTATATTTTGGTTATGTCAATTATACGATAAAGGCACGGATTTTTCAAGCATATTTTACAAAAACAGGCGCTTTTTTGCGAAAAATATGAAAGCTTATGGTTTTAACAAATTTTTAATAATAAAATGAGTCAAATATATTGACTTAAACGGGTTTTAAGTATAAAATATAAATAACACTTACTGCAGGAAAGGAGCGGACATTTGAAAAAAGTTGACTGGAATAAAAAATATACCACTATCGCAGTTTATGCGTTTCTCGTGATATTGCTTTCGATACTGTGTATTTTCTTCTTTCTGAATTACAGCGACTTCGGCGGATATATCAAAAAGTTTTTTGCGATACTGAGCCCTGTGCTTCTCGGCATACTTTTCGCATATCTGCTCAATCCCGTAGTGCGTTTTTTTGAAAACAAGGCTTTTGCCTTCATCACAAAAAACGGCAAAAAACGCAGGCTTGCCCGTGCGCTTTCCGTTACCTGCACATATGTCATCGTGCTTCTTGCGCTGATAGGCTTTGTGGCGCTTGTCGTGCCTCAGATAGTTTCCGGATATGCCGACCTTTCCTCAAATATGTCAAACTATATAAAGACTATTCAGGGATGGCTTGCAAGCCTTGCCGGCACGAACGAATATATCTCGCAGATAGTGGAAAAGCTGACCGCATATCTCAGTGACCTGCTCGGGCGTCTCTCCGAGCTGATAACAGAGCTGCTCCCGAGCATTACAAAGGTGCTGTCAGGCGTTATCACGGTTATCAAAAATTCATTTATAGGTATCATCATGTCGATTTATTTTCTGCTCGCAAAGGAGCGCCTCGGTGCTCAGGCGAAGAAAATAGCCAAAGCATGTATGAGCGAAAAGAAATACGAGTCATTCATGAAAAATGTCACCGTGGCAGATAAGAGCTTCGGAGGCTTTATCTCGGCAAAGATTCTTGACTCTATCATTATCGGCATCATATGCTTCTTCAGTATGGCAATGCTCGGCATGCCTTATTATCCTCTCATAAGCCTTATTGTCGGCGTGACAAATGTAATTCCTTTCTTCGGTCCTTTCATCGGCGCTATTCCGGGTGTTTTCATTATATTTATTACAAACCCCACAAAGGCGCTTTGGTTTATAGTTCTGATATTCCTCATCCAGCAGCTCGACGGCAACTATATCGGACCCAAGCTGATAGGTTCTTCCATCGGTCTTGAGCCTGTTTGGATAATCGTCTCCATCACGGTGATGTCGGGACTTCTCGGGTTTACCGGAATGGTATTCGGCGTACCGCTCTTTGCCGTTATATATGCTTTCATCAAAAACAGCGTGGAAAGCAAGCTGAGGGCAAAGGGAATGCCGGAGAGCACATCGGAATATTATACCACAGAGGCGGGAAAACAGCTATGCCGTGAGCGCGCCGAAGCCGATGCAAGGCATTCACGCAAGTTTTCCGAGACGAAGCTCGGCTCTGTAATAGCGGATGCTTTTGCAAAGCTGAAGCGCAGGAAAGCCGAGGCAAAGGAAGATAAGACTGCCTGCAATGACGACAACGCAGCGGAAACGGCGGCAAGCGCAGAGGTTTCCGACGATTCCGAAAAGAATATCTGATAATTTAAAAAGCTTTCGGCGGGCTTGCCCGCCGAAAGCAAATATATGTTTCCGTAGCTCAGCAGGATAGAGCGACCGCCTCCTAAGCGGTAGGTCGGGTGTTCGAATCACCTCGGGAACGCCAGAACCGCGCTGAAAGCCTTTGCATTCCGAGGGCTTTCGGCTTTTGTTATAATTTCGGGATTTCGCATAATTTCGGGATTTCGCGGGCGGCAGGGAAGCGCCGCGTGAGCATATTACAGATAAGGAGCAAAATCGCATGACAAGACTGGGACTTTGCAAGGCAGGCAGTACAATACTGAAAATATTTATCGCCGCAGTGTGTATTTTCGGCGCGTTTTATCTCATTGATTTGTTTACTCCGCCGATAGGATTTTCGCTCTGGCGCGAAAATAAGACGCTTTTTATCATCGGGCTTGCGGCGGTCATACTTTTCTGCTCGTTGCTTTTCTGGGTCGGGATAATCCTCGTATATGCCTGCTGCAATCAGCTCCGCATCAAAAAGCGTGTGCTCGGTATCGTTTTTGCGTGGATTCCCGTGCTCAATATAATCACGCTTTTTGACATAATTGCCACTGCTGACAGGGAATACAGCTTCGAAAAGGCGAAATATCAACTGAACATGATGCGGTGCGGGGAGCGGGTATGCGCTGCAAAATATCCGATTCTGCTTGTGCACGGCGTATTTTTCAGAGATTTCAAGTATCTCAATTACTGGGGCAGAATCCCGAAAGAACTTGAAAAAAACGGCGCACGGATATATTACGGAAACCACAACAGCGCCTCCTCCGTGGAGGAAAGCGCAAAACAGCTGAAAGCGCGCATTCTTGAAATAACAAAAGAGAGCGGATGCGAAAAGGTCAATATAATCGCGCATTCCAAGGGCGGGCTTGATGTGCGCTATATGCTTTCCGACGGGGAAGCGGCAGAGCGCGTCGCTTCTCTCACAACTATAAATACGCCGCATCGCGGGTGCAGATTTGCCGATTATTTATTCGGGAAAGCGCCCGAAAAATTCAAAAATTTTCTTGCAAATACATATAATCGCGCGGCGGCAAAGCTGGGCGATACAGATCCGGATTTTCTCACGGCGGTTTTTGACCTGACTTATGAAAAATGCAGGGAGCGAAATATGCAGCTTGCCGACCCTGCGGGCGTATACTGCCGCTCTGTCGGCTCTTTTCAGCGAAAGCCGACCTCGGGTCGATTTCCGCTGAATCTGACAAACAGATTTGTAAAATACTTCGACGGGGAAAACGACGGGCTTGTGGGCACGGATTCCTTTGAGTGGGGAAGCGACTATAAGTTGCTCGTTCCCGAGGGAAAGCGAGGGATTTCCCATGCCGATATGATAGACCTGAACCGCGAAAATATAGAGGGCTTCGATGTGCGCGAATTTTATGTTCAGCTGGTGTCTGATTTGAAAAAGGCCGGATATTGAGTAAGCAATGCCGATATAACTACATATTACGACATGAAAAATTCGTTTTTTCGCCCGTATGCGGCATATTCGCTGTTTGTGGGGAAGAATTTTTGCCTGAACCGTGCTATACTTTTTTCGGAGGTGCATGAAAATGAATCAGATAAAAATAGGAAAATTTATAGCTGCCCTGCGAAAAGAAAAAGGCATGACGCAGGAGCAGCTCGGAGAGAAGCTCGGCGTGACAAACAAAACCGTTTCCCGTTGGGAAAACGGCAATTATATGCCCGATGTGGAAATGCTTTCTTTGCTGTCGGAAGAGTTCGGCGTCAGCATCAACGAGCTTATAAGCGGGGAGCGGATTATGGCGGAGGACTTCAGAAAAGCCGCCGACAGCAATCTTGTCACGGCACTGAACAACAGCACATTTACGCTGAAAGAAAAGGCAGCATTCTTCAAGAAAAAATGGTTGCGGGAGCATATTGCCACTATCGCTTTGTGCATTGCGGCATGGATAGGCATTATGATAATTACGGCGCTGAAACTGCATGGCAGTGACAGATACCCGCTTTTGGGTGCGCTTGGCAGTATGCTTGCCGTACTCTTATATCCGGTGCTGTATAACCGCATGATGATATATGTGGAGAGGCACGTATATCGCATGGATTCCGATGGCAGAGCGTGGAAGGATACATAATGTCACCACAGAAAGGGACTGCAAAATTGCAGCCCCTTTTTTGCGTAGGCAATCCGCACAAGCGGCGCGGCAGGAATTTATATAACATATACAAAGAGCAAAACGGCATCACGATGCCGTTTTGTTTTTCGCTCATGTTTTTTTGCTTTTATTACTGCAAGTCGGGCGGATACTTGACGGTGAAAATTTTGCCATGTAAAATGGAGATATAAAAAGTTAAGGAGAAAAATACAATGAAGAAATTTATTGCTTTGATTTTGGCTTTGGTCATGATACTCTCTGTGCTTGCACTTGTCTCCTGCGGCGATAATCCGCAGAAAGCGGAAACGAGCGATACGACCTCGGCTTCCGCCGTAGGCGTGGATGAGACGACAAAAGGCACCGACGGCACGACATCGGGTTCTCGGAAAGAAACAACGACAACGAAAACGACGGAAACGACTTACACGACAAAAGGCGAGGAGACGACCGACTCCGAAACCGTGCTGACCGGCAAGGAAAAGCATCCCGATTTCAAAGATGTCAACTTCGGCGGCAGAACATTCCATTTTGTCACGCAGAAGGGCTGGAGCGGCGGCTGGGACTGCTATGAGATATATGCTGAGGCGACAGGAAGCGACAGTATGATAACGGAAGCCATCATCACGCGAAATTCCGTTATCGAGAGCCTTTACAACTGCAAGATAAAGGAAACAAAGTCTGATGATACGCGTGTGCTCATAAGCAACGACCGCGCGACGGGACAGCATAATTATGATCTCTCTATGAGACTTATGTTTGAATACGGTATACCTGCATATAATATCGCATCGCTCGATATCGATCTTTCGCACAGCGGGTGGAATCAGGACTTTCTTGATACTTTCAGCTTCACAAAGAACGGCACGAAAATCGTTCATTCTCTCTCGGGTAAATTCAATCTTATCATGTATGATTCGATAATAACCATGTTTGCCGATATGGATATTTATGAGAGAGCAAAAGCCTCGGGCAAAACGGACATCGACCTCTATCAGACGGTAAAGGACGGTAAATGGACGGTAGACAAGATGCTCAAACTCATGGAAGCCGCAAAGGTCGATGTAAACGGTAACTCCACGATAAGCTATGATGACGGCGATATATGCGGACTTCTCATAAATCCGAATACGAGATGCCAGTACGGGCTTTTCTACGGCTTCGGTCTCAAGACGGTTATCAAAAATGAAAACGATGAATACGAATGCATTGATTCAAACAATACTGACCTTTCCCGCATAAGCAGTCTTATCGACCTTGCTTCTTCCGTTTATAAGAGCCCTGCGCTCGGGCAGACAGGCGAGCTGAAATCCGTTCAGGCACTTGCGGACGGACAGTCGCTTTTCAATGTTCAGTGGCTGATAAGACTTCATTCCGATGAAGAGCTGGAAAACTACGGCATAGATTTCAGCGAAAAGCGTCTCTCCGTGATTCCTTTCCCGAAGTATGACGAATCGCAGGAAAATTACGGTACATATGTTTCTGCACGCGGCTACGGAATCCGCGTTCCCGATACGGTAGTTGACCTGAAAGAAATTTCGCAGTTCCTTGAAGTATTCGGTTATCATTCCGAAAAGCTTCTTTATCCGCAGTATGTCAAATCGCTGAAAACGCAGAGCCTCTGCGATGAGGGCGCGGGCGAAATGCTTGAGATAGTGCTTAATTCGCTCAATTTCGACTATGGCAATTTTGAAGAGAATACGGGCTTTATCAGCAGAATCGGCGAGATGATAATTTCCGGCAAGAATAATCTCTCCAAGGCTGCCGCATCTGCCGCAAAAGCAGCCAATGCCGCACTTGAAAATGCGATGAATGTTTCTTATGAAAAAATGAACAGATGAGCAGCGGATTATAATGAAAAATCGCCCCGAAAAGGGGCGATTTTTTCTGTATCGGGATCAGTTTTCGGCAGGCGACCCATGAACCCGCGACAGCCATTCATCTGCATACCGCATGGCATCATCGGGGTGAATGTACAGCTCCGATGAGCAACCGAAAAGCGCGCGTGGAAGATTATGAAAAGCGTGAAGCAGACAGTACAGCTCCCGTCGCTCGCTTTTTCTTATGCGAGGTTTCGATAAAATTGCTTCTATACTATATAAAAGGGAAGTCATCTTTCCGAGTATTTCTCCTTGCTTTTCGGAATAATCCGTGCCGCAAATTGCCTCGCGGCGATTGCAGTCAATCGGGAAGATTTTTCCTTTGTTGCTTTCTATAAATGCGTTTATTCTTTCCTCATCGCAGTTGCCGCCTGCGAGCCCGCACAGAATGGCTGACATTATATCCGTCGATGTTTTCAGTCTTTTCTTTTCTCCGGCTGAAATCGGTTTTGATGTGCATAATCTTGCTTTTTCATAATTTGAGATGATATAAAGGTTCATTGCATTTGCTTCTGCGGCGTTGACCATAATTTCACCACCTTTGCGATAGCTCTGCCAGACGGTATGCTTCATGGAGCAAGCGAAAAAATGAATTTATAATAATTTAGATGGCTTTTATTCGGAAAGTCCTGTGGAGACCTCAAATTTCAGCGTGGACATGACTATCGCCGTTCTTGTATAGGAAACCCCTTTGACTTCCTTGAGGTTATTCAGTATCTTTTCAAGCGACTTTGTGCTCTCCGTGACAACCTTGAGCAGAATATCGCTGTTTCCCGTGACGACATGACATTCCAGTATCTGCGGACAATTGCGCACAAATTCCTGAACGCCGCTTATCACCTCGTTATATTTATACTGCTCGGTGCTGACCTCCACGAAAGCAAGAACATCATTTCCGAGCTTTTCCTCATTGAGGCAGACGGTGTATTTTTTTATCACGCCGGAATTTTCAAGCTTTTTGATGCGCTCTATGACGGCGGAAACGGACATATTCACAGCCTCACCGATAGCTGAAGCATTCATGCGGGAATTGTCCTGAAGGCAACGGATTATTTTTTTATCAACACTATCGAGTGCCATATGCTGTTTACCTCGCTCAAATAATCATTTTTCTTTATTCTATCATATGGTGTTGCAATTGTCAAATATTTTTCGGTTTTATTTTGAAAAATTTTCGGCAAACGCATTGCCAACAGGAAAATTTTTTGCTATAATTAGAGAGAAGTTTTTGGGCGGTGGAAACGCACATGCTCTGCATGTGTGTTAATTTCCATCGACCTGAAAAGAAACATAAAGAAACTTTTCTTATATCGTACTTTTCGGTGACGAAGAGGAGGGTTCAGGGTGGCGAAGCCACCTCTGAACGGCGTCGCCGAGACGGAGTATACCAAAAGTCAGCAAGGAGGACTTGCGCCGTCCTCCTTCCGAACCACTGGCGGCGTGCACGAGTTAGTCGCGCGAGCCATGCGTGGCAAGTGCGTGCGGTAAATGGCAGAGCGAAAGTCGGCGGTTTTGCCGCTCTCCGCAGTCTTAACCATACCACGCGTGCGAACATATCACACGAAAAAGCCGAGCAGATTCGTGCACGCATTGTCTGCACGCCCGCATATAAATGTGTGGCGGGGAATTAACACATATGCGAAGCATGTGTGTTGGCGTCGCCGAGACATGGACAATGCAATTGCTTCGCATAAATGCAAAGGGAATCCGCGAGCGGATTCCCTTTGTACTGTTATATTTTTTTAGTGCGCTTACTTATCCTCGCCAAGGATATGATTTTTCATCGCTTCGAAGGATTTTTCGCTTATCACATGCTCTATTTTGCAGGCGTCCTCGGTCGCTGTCTCACGGTCTACGCCAAGGCGGACAAAAAAGTCTGTGAGCATGGTATGGCGTTCATACATTTTTTCGGCGACCTCGCGCCCGATATCCGTTAGTGTAATATAGCCTTCCTTGTCGACTACGATATAGTCGCCGGCTTTCAGCAGACCCACGGCGCGGCATACGCTCGGCTTTGAAAATCCCATGTATCTCGCTATATCAAGAGAGCGCACGGCTCCGGTTTTATTATAAAGTATATAAATTGTTTCGAGATACATTTCTCCGGATTCCTGTAAATTCATCAAGAACACCTCTTTGCACATTATTTTTGCAATTTTATATATCATATCACGAAAAAGAAAAAAATGCAAGTTACTTTCCGCTAACTTATGCAAAAAAATAAAATTTTACAATTTGTTTGGACAAATTTAATAATTTCAGCCAATAAAACAGTCAAACAAAGCGCAAAAATGACGAAAATTCAAAAAATCCTTGTTTTTTTTAAAAAACTATTGACATAGTGTGAAAAATTTAGTATTATATAAGATGGTTAGCAAAGGCTAATTATTATTTAAGACTTGCAGTTAGCTATAGCTAATTTGCTTTGAAAGGTTAGGTAACATATTATGATGCCACTGGTACTTGCAGGTGTCGGGGAAGAGAATATCATAAAGAAGATTGGCGGCACGCCGGAAGTTAAAAAGCATCTTGAAAACCTCGGATTTGTCGTAGGCGGCAGTGTTACGATAGTGAACACGCTCGGCGGAAATCTTATAGTCAATGTCAAAGAGGCAAGGGTTGCCATAAGCGAAGAGATGGCACGCAAAATCATGATATAAAAGCGCTTGCGCTATTATATACAATAAGGCATAAGAATATAATGTTTAAGGAGGAAAACGCGAATGAAAACTTTGAGGCAGATTGGTATCGGCGAAACCGTAAAGGTTGTAAAGCTTCATGGCGAGGGCGCTGTCAAGCGGCGTATCATGGACATGGGCATTACAAGAGGCGTAGAGGTTTATATTCGTAAGGTTGCGCCGCTCGGCGACCCTATCGAAGTAACCGTGCGCGGCTACGAGCTTTCGCTCCGCAAAGCCGACGCAGACATGATCGAAGTGGAATAAATTTTGTAGAGGGATGTAGTTCCCTTTACTTGAAAATTGCAGTTAGCAATGTCTAATCAAAGAAAGAGAGGATTTCAGCAATGGATATAAGAATTGCACTTGCGGGCAACCCGAACTGCGGTAAAACAACGCTCTTCAATGCCCTGACGGGTTCAAATCAGTTTGTCGGAAACTGGCCCGGTGTTACTGTTGAAAAGAAGGAAGGCAAGCTTAAAAAGCACGACGGCGTTATCATCACCGACCTTCCCGGCATTTATTCACTTTCCCCTTACACACTTGAGGAAGTCGTAGCGAGAAACTACCTTATAGGTGAGCGTCCCGATGCGATACTCAATATTATCGACGGTACAAACCTCGAGCGTAACCTCTATCTCACAACACAGCTCACAGAGCTCGGTATTCCGGTGGTTATCGCCATCAACATGATGGATATCGTCAAGAAAAACGGCGATAAGATAAACACGGCGGAGCTTTCCCGCCAACTCGGATGCAAGATAGTCGAGATATCAGCCCTCAAGGGCACAGGCATAATGGAAGCCGCAGAGGCAGCCATAGATGCCGCAAAGAATGTCAAGACCGTTCCGATGCACACATTCTCCGGCAGCGTAGAACACGCCATCGCTCATATCGAAGAGGCGGCAGTTCACGGCATGCCCGAGGAACAGCAGAGATGGTATGCCATCAAGATATTCGAGCGCGATGACAAGGTTCTTTCAGCCCTGAAAATCAACCCCGAAACGATGGCTCACATAGAGAAGGATATCGAGGCGGCAGAAAAAGAGCTGGACGATGACTCCGAATCTATCATCACAAATGAAAGATATATTTACATAGCTTCTATAATCAAGGCTTGCTACAAGAAGAAAGATGCGGGCAAGCTCACAACCTCCGATAAGATCGACCGTGTAGTAACAAACCGTTGGCTCGGTCTGCCGATATTTGCCGCTATCATGTTTATAGTTTACTATCTCTCGATGGTAACAGTAGGCAGCTTCGCTACAGACTGGATGAACGACGGTGTATTCGGTGATGGCTGGCATCTGCTCGGCATAGGCTCAAAGGCTTACGAAAACGCATCTGATGATTATACCAATGCCGTAAACGCCATAGGAGCATTTGGTTTTGAGTTTGATACAGAGGCTGACGATTTTAATGCCGCAGCTCTTCTTGATGACCTGAAAAACTTCAAGACAGATAAGGAAAAAGGCACTATAGAGGTCGAAAATGAGGAAACTCTTGAAAAAGTCAAAATGACGGCGTATTATTCAAAGGTTCCCGAGTCCGAAAAGAAATATGACAATGTGGTCAAGATGTCTTATCTCGAAGCTGTTGATTACTTTGCAAAGAGCAACAGCGAATTTGCAGAACCCGACCCCGCAGACTTCGGCGTATGGGTTCCCGGTGTTCCGGTACTTATAGGCAACGGTCTTGAAAAGGCTGGCGCGGCTGACTGGCTCTCAGGTCTTATTCTTGACGGTATCGTAGCCGGTGTCGGCGCGGTTCTCGGATTTGTTCCTCAGATGCTCGTGCTCTTCCTGCTCCTCGCATTCCTTGAGGCTTGCGGTTATATGGCTCGTATCGCATTCGTGCTCGACCGTATTTTCCGTAAATTCGGTCTCTCCGGTAAATCCTTCATTCCTATGCTTATAGGCACAGGCTGCGGTATCCCCGGTGTTATGGCATCGCGTACAATCGAAAACGAGCGCGACCGCCGTATGACAATCATGACGACAACGTTTATTCCTTGCGGTGCCAAGGTGCCTTTCATTGCAATGATAGCCGGTGCACTCTTCGGCGGATCCGCATGGGTTGCTACAAGTGCATACTTCATAGGCATGGCTGCTATAATTATATCCGGTATCATGCTTAAGAAGACAAAGATGTTTGCAGGCGAGCCCGCACCCTTTGTTATGGAGCTTCCTCCTTATCATATGCCCACAGTAGGCAATGTTCTCCGCTCCATGTGGGAGCGCGGCTGGTCCTTCATCAAAAAGGCAGGCACAGTCATCCTTCTTTCCACGATTTTTGTATGGTTCACATCTTACTTCGGTTTTGTAGACGGCACATTCCGTATGCTTGCCGATGATGAGCTTGATAAGTCTATACTCGCTGTTATCGGCGGCGCTGTCTGCTGGATATTCAAGCCGCTCGGATGGGGCACATGGCAGGCGACGGTTGCTTCCATCACAGGTCTCGTTGCCAAGGAAAATATCGTTGGTACAATGGGTATACTCTATGGTGCGTCAGGCAATGTATGGGCTACGCTCGCAGAGAATTTCACGGGAATTACAGGTTATTCCTTCCTCGTATTCAACCTTCTTTGCGCCCCTTGCTTCGCGGCAATCGGTGCTATCAAGCGTGAGATGAACAATGCCAAGTGGACATGGTTTGCTATCGGTTATCAGTGCGGATTTGCTTATGTAATATCCCTCATGATAAATTCCTTCGGCAACCTCTTTACAGGTAAGCTTCTTGAAGGCTCTGCAGTGCTCAACATAGTAAGCCTTGTATTTGCCGTTGCATTCCTCGGTCTGATAATCTACATGCTGGTTCGTCCTTACAAGGAAGCTACTAAGCTCACAACCAAGGTTGAAGTAAAATAAACTAATTCCTGAAAGGAGTCGCTCTTTATGCTTAACTGGATAGCTAATAATATATCTACTATCCTTATTTCGCTCGGACTTCTGATTATCGTTGCGGCGATAATAGCGAAGCTTGTGAAGGATAAGAAAAAAGGCAAGTCATCTTGCGGTTGCAACTGCGCACACTGCGCCATGTCAGGCTCCTGCCACAACAATATAAAGACAAAAGGAAATAAATAAAGCACAAACAGCCGTGCCGCCTCAAATGAGGCGGCACGGCTTATTTTTGCAGGGAAGCGATTTTGCTTATTTTTGCTTTTTGAAAAGCGTTTTTTTGACTTTTTGCTTTACTGTGGCTTTTCTTGCGGCTTTTTCTTTTTCATACTTTGCTATACGCGCGGCAAGCCCCGAAACGGAACGCTTCAGCTCGCGCTCGCGCTCGAGCGCGGCATAAAGCTCGGTTGCCAGCTCCTCAGCCTTTGCTTCGGAGATTTTCGCCGCTTCTTTTTCGGTTTCCGCTTCGCGGTGCGCTCTTGCAAGATCTGTTTCATACTGCGCGCGGGCTTCATCATGCTCCGCGGAAAGCTCCGCTATATATTCTATTACATCCTGCTTATTATAACCCTTGACGGAATTTCTGAATTTCACGGAATTGTTCATTGTAAACCGTACCTCCGATGCCTTTTTTATTATTTTAGCACATATCGCGTAAAAAGTCCATAGCCACAGACAAAAAAATGCCGATGAAAAATCATCGGCATTTTTGCTTTAAGAATTATTTAAGGAGTGAACGATAGAGCGCTGCTATATCGGCTACGCTTGTTTCCTTCGGGTTGCCGGGACGGCAGGCATCGTCATAAGCGGACTGAGCAAGGAAGGGAATATCCTCTTCTTTTACTATGCCCACGAGGTTTGCGGGGATGCCGACATCCTTGGATAGTTGCTTGACAGCGTCTACAGCGGCTTTTCTGTATTCAGCCTGAGTCATCTTCTCTGTGCCCTCAACGCCCATAGCCTTTGCAATATCGCGATACTTCTCGCCTGTGCACTCTGCGTTGTATTCCATAACGGTAGGAAGAATGATAGCGTTTGCAACGCCGTGAGGAGTATCATAGAGTGCGCCGAGAGGATGAGCCATAGAGTGAACTATGCCGAGACCAACATTGGAGAAGCCCATGCCTGCAACATACTGACCGAGAGCCATGCCTTCGCGTCCTTCGGGAGTGTTGGCAACAGCACCGCGGAGCGAACGGGAAATAATCTCGATAGCCTTGAGATGGAACATATCGGAAAGCTCCCATGCACCTGCTGTGATGTAGCCTTCAATAGCGTGCGTGAGCGCGTCCATACCTGTAGCGGCTGTCAGACCCTTGGGCATAGAGGACATCATGTCGGGGTCGATAACGGCTACGACAGGGATATCATGCGGGTCAACGCAAACGAACTTTCTGTTCTTCTCAACATCCGTGATAACATAGTTTATTGTAACCTCAGCGGCGGTACCTGCCGTGGTTGGAACGGCGATTATCGGAACGCACTTGTTCTTTGTCGCAACGGCGCCCTCGAGACTTCTTACATCCTCGTGCTCGGGGTTGGCAATGATTATGCCGATAGCCTTTGCGGTATCCATAGAGGAGCCGCCGCCGATAGCGATAAGATAATCAGCACCGGATTTCTTGAATGCGGCAACGCCGTTCTGAACATTTTCGATTGTGGGGTTCGGCTTGATTTCGGAATAGATTTCAAAATCGAGACCTTCGCGTGTGAGAATATCGGTAACCTTCTGAGTTACGCCGAATTTGATAAGGTCGGGGTCGGAGCAAACGAATGCCTTTTTGAAGCCGCGACCGCGAGCCTCTGTAACTATGCTCTCGATAGCGCCTTTTCCGTGGTAAGATGTTTCATTGAGTACAAAACGATTCATTTATTATACCTCCTGTACAGCCGCTTGGCGCGGCTTGTTATCGTCTTTATTGTAATACTTTTTTGTTTTCGTGTCAATATTATTTTGCCGTTTTATTTTAAGATAATGTAAAAATTTCCGCATAGTATCGTTACAAAAAATCGCTATGGACATTTTCTCCCGTTTGTGATAAAATATCAGCAGAAAAGGAGGCATACTTATGCATTCACGCTATTTTATAAACAGAAAAAATCCCCTCGCGCTGATTTCCGTCGCGCTCATGCTCATCTCTTCAGCGATAAGAATAGTTTATTATACCTCGCGACCGATGACGCCGCAGATTTTCTGGATTTACCTTGTAAATACCGTCGCCGCGGCGGTGGTTTTCTTTGTCGCAGTCGTTTTCTTCGGCAGGAAACTTCCGCAGCTCACGGCACTTCCCGTGGCGATGGGCGTGGCATTCTTCGCCTATAAAGCCCTCGGCTTTCCGAGCAGAGCACATACCGTGCTGTGCCTTCTTCTGTATGCCGGAGTACTCGCGCTTTATGCACTCACGGTTTTCGGCGTGATAAGGACAAAATACCTGCTTTATCCGCTCTTCGGCTTGCCTTTCCTTTATCATCTCTTCGTCGAGGATACGCAGAAATATTTCTTTGCCGAGCCGCCGGTGCCTGTTTTCGAGTGGCTGCCCGAAATTTCCGTTCTTTGCATTATGGCATCGCTTTTCTTTATATCGGTTTCGCTCGAAAAAAGAAAGTAAACGCATAATCCGCCCGCCGCGCGAATAAATATATACAAACAAAAAGCAAAAAAGCCGCTTTTGCGGCGGGAGGATATGATGTTTGTATATTCGTTTCGTATGTCCACGGTGAAATTCATCTGCGTGGCGGCACTTTCCGTGGCGGTGCTTCTTGCCCTTGTCGCTTTCGTGCCTACATATGACGCAGATGAATCGGCATCCACTATCTCATATGCCAAAATTTATTCAAGCGCCGATAGGGTAGCATTCATTTCGCAGTTCGGCTGGAGCGTTGAAGAAACGCCTGTAGATGAAAAGGATGTGACTATTCCGGCGTCGTTTGATAAGATTTATGAAAATTATAATCAGCTCCAGAAAAATCAGGGACTCAGCCTGAATAAATATAAAGGAAAAGAGGTAACCCGCTATACCTACAAAATAACGAATTACCCCGAATATGACGGTGATGTATATATAAACCTGCTTGTTTTCAAAAATAAAGTGATAGGCGGCGATGTATGCAGTGCCGATTCCTCGGGCTTTGTGCATGGATTTTCGCGCGATGTGACCCTGCCGTGATTATTTTTCCGATTTATAGCGGCGAAATTCACTGCGGCGTTCCTTTACCCATCTGACAAAGGCGTCGAGAGTCTCATCAGATACCATGCGCAGGTCGTAATATGTAGAGAAAAATCTCGCAAATGAATCATCGAAATATTTGCTCATAAACTCTTTTGTTATAAATTCGAGATATTCATTGTATTTTATGAGCGGATAATAATATCTCATCTTGCCTTTCTTTTCGGAATAGATGAAGCCCTTTTCATTTAGCCTGTTCAGCATGGTGATAAGGGCAGGGACAGCCCAACCGCGCTCCTTGCCTATTTTCTCCATGATTTGCGTTGTCGTAACAGGCGGAGTACTTTCCCATATGGCGGACATGACATCAAATTCGGTTTCGGGGAGCTTTTTCATTGCGTTCCTCCTTATAATATACAAGTGTATTTAATGCTTTTTTAATAATTATACATGAGTATAAAACAAAAGTCAAGCGAAAAACGCAATTTTTTCAAAAATTTACCTGTTTTTTGCATAAAAAGCCTTCTCCGGTGGGGAATTAACACATGCGCGAAGCGCGTGTGTTGGCGTCGCCGAGACAGGGAGAAGGCACAGATAATTCCATCAGTGCAAACTACCGCTGAGACTTCTTTGTGTAAAGGGAGGCGTCATTTTCACAAAAAAATGACGGAGGGATTGCCAAAAAGAGAATTTTTTTATAAGTCGGAATCTGTCGAAAAATCGCATCGGCGGATTCTTTTTTTTGTTTTGACGAAAACTGTTGTATACTTTCTTGGTAATATGATGTATATGATTGTTTGCATATATGCTAACAGTACAATTTCAAAGAACATAATATACAAAAAATCAAGTTTTTGATACATTTCCTATTGGCAATATCAGATTTTTGCCTTATAATTAAAATATCATGTAGTATTGTCGCTCTTCATGATTTTTAAGTGGTTTTCAGCAGAAATATGCCGCGGGAGTTGCCGTATCTTGCGGTGATTGTTGCCTTTGCTTCCTTATTTTATTATGATGCGATGATATGAACGAAATTTTAAGGAGGAAAAATATGAACAAATTTTTTAAGCGGCTTGCTTTGCTTCTGGCTGTGCTTATGATTGTCAGCATGATGCCCGTGCAGCTTTTTGCCGACAACAGCGTTATTACATATGTGAATAATGGCACCGAAAATGGCGAAGATGGCACAACGACAACAGAAGTTGCAAGCTATGTAACTGTAGAGCTTGAATTTGGTTCGAATGTTTCTGCTGAAGATATTGTGGCTGCAAAAGCCCTTTATGAAGGCAAAAAATTTGATACCTGCAAGGCGGCAAATGAGGCTTATATGGCTTTGTTTGGCGTAACTTGGGGAAAGGGCTATCTTGATGTTACAGACAATAGCGCTCCCCTCTACAAGTATGCGGGTGTTTCGGGCTCGGTTGCAGAAGTTAAGTACTACATCCACGGTACACTTGCAGGCTTTACTTCGCTCCAGTCTAATGGCAACAATATTGATTGCTCTGTTGGCGGAAACCATCAGATTGCCCGCACAAGCATCAGCATTATCGGTGTTAATGACGAAAATGGCGGCAAGGCAAAGCTGACTGACGGCAACATTCAGGCTTATGTAGCCGGCGGTTACATCAGTAGCTTTACGGCTTCCGGCAAACTTACAATTGACAATATTGAATTTACAAGCACAACAAGCACCACAGTCGGTGCTTCTGCGGCAAAAGATGCTAATTCCACACAGGAAGTTACTTCCGCTGAAATGGAAATCAAGAATTGTAAATTCAACGGTCGCCTGTATGTATACGACAATTTCGATAACGCAGGCGTCATGACTTATAATATTCATGACAATGTGTTTGACGGTGCAAACTACAACGGCGACAGCAATGCTTATGCTATTTTTGCACAGTGCAAAGGCGGAAATAAGCTTATCATTGCTGATAATAAGATAAGTGGTTTTGCTCGTGGTATAAATATCGACCATGCAAATGTCAATGCCACAATAAGCGGCAACACGATTTCTATCAAAGATGCAGGTCGTTCTTGCATACAGCTTAGCAGTTTGACGAGTACGGTTATATCAAATAACACGCTTGAACTTACAGGCGGCAATGCGATTACACTGCACGAGAAGCTTTTGACATTGACTGCTGTTCCCAAGATTACTGTTGAGGGCAACACAATCACAGGTAACGGTTATCTTATCTATGATGGTGCAGCGGCTAAGAGCAAAGCGTTCACTTCCGAAAATCTCACACTCGCTATCGGTACAAATACAGTGGCTTCTACTGTTGATACCACACAGGGCGTGTATGACGGCAATAAGTACGGTCTTAGCGAAACTGTTGCTACAGTTGTCAATAAAGCTTTGACACCTGCATATGTCGCTACAGTCAACGGCGTTGGCTACACATCTCTCGCAGAAGCTATCGCGGCGGCACCCAGAAAAGCGACGGTCAAGCTGCTGGCCGACACGAAGGAAAATGTCACCATCAGCACGCCCTACGTGACGCTTGACCTGAACGGTCATACCATCAACGGCGGTACCGAAAAGGGCAAGCCTGCGCTGACGATTACCGCAAGAGTCACGGTCATGGACAGCAGCGAGGCGCAGACCGGCACGATCATGCGTGAGGACACCGCAGAGAACTCCGGCGTTTCCTCCCACTATGTCATTGATATTCAGGGGAGCGGCTGGCTCACCTTTGAGAGCGGAACTGTCAAAAATGACAGCGGCTCCGCCGCAGGCAAGGGCGCATCTCTGGTGCGCGTCGGTAACGACAGCGTTGCAGAGTATCCCGGTCTCAACATCAAGGGCGGTACCTTCACGCAGGACAACTTCATTGTCATCAAGGTGGACAGCGGCGACCTCTTCCTGAACGGCGGTACGCTGAATTCTGCCAACAGCTACGCGATTGAAAACTGGCATAGAGCGACGATCAAGGGCGGCACAGTCAACGGTACTGCGGCTGCATGGACTTACAGCGGCGGCCACAACAGCGCGCTCGAGATCAGCGGCGGCACCATCAACGGCGACGTTAAATCCATCAGCTATGATGGCACCGCTGGCAAGAAAGCAAGCGTTTCCATCACCGGTGGTGTGGTCAACGGCACGCTCATGACGGGTATCTATGATAGTGCGACCGAGCCCAGTAAGGAAATGGCGACTATCGAGGTCACCGGCGGTACGTTCACGAAAGACCCGACCAAGTATGTGATCGAGGACTCTGCCATTACCAAGAACGCTGACGGCACCTTCGGTGTGGCGAAGGCTTACCTTGCTGAGGTTGACGGCAATAAATATTACACCATGGACGAAGCATTCCACGCTGCTGTTGCGGCTGGTAGTACGCTCAAACTTTTGAGAAACTACACGACAGCTTCGTCTCAGCACTCCGGTTCGAAGAGCTTCACAATTGATTTGAACGGATTTACTTGGACCTACACCAGCACCGACTTTGACTGCGCAGCGTTTGAGATCAATTATCCCAATGTGACGCTGACCGTGAAGAACGGTACGGTTGTCAGTGCTTCGATGGCTGGCTTAATTCCGTCGGCTATGAGTGGAACTATCACTTATGATAACTCAGGACTTATATTTGACGGTGTTGAAATAACTGCCAACGGCAACAGCGGTATCGAGACCAACGGCAACAACACAAACGATACCGTTACGCTGAAGAACAGCACGCTCAATGTTCCGAACGGCTTCGGCATCTACTTCCCGAGCAGCGGTAAGCTGACTCTGGATAACAGCACCGTCAATGCCAAGACCATGGGCGTTCAGGTCTGCGCAGGCAGCCTGAGCATCAATGAAGGTAGCGCAATCACTGTTACCGGCGATGCTGTTCCGAAGGCTGAGAACGACGGTGCAATCCAAGATGGTGCGGCAATCTCTATTGTAAATCGCACCGGCTATAAGGGTTTGGGCACTGTGACCGTCTCCGGCGGCAAATTCACTGCCAAGGAAGGCAACAGTGCAATCAAGGCATACAACTGGGCGAACACGAACAACACCGAGAGCGATTTCACAGCAAGTGAAAAAGTTGCAGTTTCCGGCGGTACTTTCTCGTCTGAAGTTAAGGAAGACCTCTGTGCAGACGGCTTCATTCCTACACAGAATGCAGACGGCACATACGGCGTGAAGGCAGGCAAGTATGTAGCACAGATTGGTGATGTTAAGTATGAGACACTCGCAGACGCACTCGCGGCGGCAAAAGACGGCGATACGATTACCATTGTGCGCAACTTCACAACCGATGAAACCAAGACTACGGCGGCAGACCGCGCAACGGTAACTGCCAATGTCACGCTGGACTTTGGCAGTTATGTCATGACGGTTCCCGCATCGCTCGAACCGACGGACAACTTCATGGCGATTCTCGTTGACGGCAGCACCCTCACGGTTGAGGGCACGACCGGCGGTATCGTCTCGGGCGATGCCGAGACCTGCGGCGTCTACGGCTTCAATGTCAAGGGCGGCGGCAAGCTGGTCATCAACGGCGGCAGCTACTACTGCGGCATTACGGTTGCACAGGCGCAGCTCGGTACGATTGAGGTCAACGGTGGCAGTTTTGCCGTCAATGATGGAAGCGGCAAATATCCCGGCTACATGTTCAACTGCGTGGATGCAAACTATGCGGCAGGCACGGCAGGCATCACCGTAAACGGCGGCACCTTCGTCGGCTATGACCCGCGCAACAATACGGCAGAGGGCGAGGGCACGAGCTTTGTTGCAGAGGGCGTCGGCATCAACAAGGACGAGAATGGCAACTTCACGGCGAAGTCCGGCATGGCTGCACAGATCGTGGATGAGAACGGCGGCTCTGTTGCGGCGTATGCAACCCTCGCAGAAGCACTCACAGCTGCAAATGCAGGCGAGACAGTTAAGCTTCTTGCTGATGTAACAGCTGATGTTGTTATCAATAAGAACATCACGCTCGACCTCGGCGGCAAGACACTGACAAATACAGGTGCAGGCAAGGCTACAATTTCTATTGCAAACGGCGCTACTGCAACTGTAAAGAATGGTACTGTAATTGGCGGAACTGGTTATTACAACATTGCGGTTGGCACGGCAGTGAAATCCACTGCAAACCTGACTCTCGAAGATGTTACTGCTACAGCCGGCAATATAGGCTCTTCCATGATCGACAACTGGGGTACAATGACTATCAAGAGCGGTACATACACAGGCGGCATGAACACCGTCAAGAGTGAAGAAGGCTCTACGCTCGTTATCAACGGCGGTAAGTTTGAATTGAACTATGCGGTGAGCAATAAATACAACGGCGTTATTCTCTCTGCCGGTATAACTACAATCAGCGGTGGCGAGTTTATCCAGAACGCAACGACACCTAGATGGGGCAATCCTCAGGTTGTTTTGGCTATGCAGGTGGATGGTTATACCTCTAAAATTGAAATCACCGGCGGTACATTCACCAACAAGAAGTCGGGTAGTAACATTTTCCATGGCGTTGGCAAGGCAACTTCGGACAACTTCGAGGTTTCCGGTGGTACATTCAATAAGAGTATTTCCGATAGCTACTGTGCAGAAGGCTTCATTCCTACAAAGAATGCCGATGGCACATACGGTGTCAAGGAAGGCAAGTATGTAGCCAAGGTTGGTAGCACCGGCTATGAGACTCTTGACGAGGCAATTGCCGCAGCCAATAAGAGCAGCAATAGCAAGACCATTAAGCTACTGGAGAATCTGACGGTCGATCATCAGATTGTCATCAATAATGTCAAAGACAAGGCAATCACGCTCGACCTCGGCGGCAAGACTCTGACCAGTACGCTTGATTTCAATGGATATTCACTGCGTACTGAAACAAAAGTGACCATAAAGAACGGTACATATAAGGGAACTGGCACTGCTCGCGGCATTGGAGCTTATGCAGACTTCGTTCTTGATGGCGTAACAGTTGATGTTGCCGGACTGGTAGGCGTTGCCTGTTCAACAGGCGGCAAAACATATGCAATCAAAAACTCTGTAGTCAAGGCTGGCTATGCTGTTTGCAACTTTGCCGACAACGCAACGATAACAATCAGCGACAGTACGCTTACGGGTACTGGAAATGTTCTCTATCACAATGGCAGCAACTATGGTCTGAAGCTGACAGTAACCAATAGCACAATCATCGGTACTAGCGATGATTGCTGCGGCGTCTACATCTCCGGCTCGACCTCGGCTCAGGCAAACTCTGAAAACCAAAATGGTGCAGGTGGTTACCAGCAGGCAACTTTCACAAAATGCACGATTTCCGGTACCAACGGCATTGAGGTCAAGTACACCGACCTGACGCTCGACGGTTGCACAGTCATAAGCACGTCGAACGTAGCTCCCAGCTACACGCAGAATAACAACGGTCCTGCGGCAAGCGGCTTCGCGGTCGTCTCTACGGACAATGCTACGCAGGGCAATACTCCGAAACCCGAAGGCACAATCATTGTCAAGGGTGAGGGCAAGTACACCGGTCCTGTAGGACTCGGCTCACTGGAAAGTGTAAAGACGAGCTATGCAGGCTTTAATGACGAGACCATAAAGGTATCCGACGGTACATTCTCATCTGCAGTTCCCGAAGAGTACTGTGCAGAAGGCTTCATTCCTACACAGAACGAGGACGGCACATACGGCGTGAAGGCAGGCAAGTATGTAGCAAAGATTGGTGATGTTAAGTATGAAACTCTCATAGAAGCATTTGCAGCTGCTAAGAATGGTGATACAATCACATTGCTTCAGGATTGCAAGTCCGACAGAATCAATCTTGAGGACAAGAGCGTAACTGTTGTTTTCAACGGCAAGACTCTGACTTCCACAGCGGCATACGGAGTAATGTTCTGTGCTAAGAACGGCAATAAGATTACTATCGACGGTACTGTTGAAGGCTCCAAGCTCGTTGGTACACTGATGATTACATCGGGTACTGACGGTCATATCGAAGTCAATGGCGGTACATATGAGAGCAACCAGTATTGCCCGATTTATGTAAACGGTTCAGTAAGCAGTGAAAACTCTACTGTAACTGTAAAGAATGCAATAATCAAGGCTACAAATATCAGTTCCGATCAGGATATGGGTTGCGGCGTATACCTCGCAGGCTACAGCACAAGCGTATTCGAAAACTGCACAATCACAGCTCCTATTACAGGTATCGAAATCCGCGCAGGCAAACTTACACTCAACAACTGTAATGTTACAGGCGGCAACGGAGAAGTTACGGAAGATGCAAACGGCAACGGTACAACTGTTACTAATGCGGCACTTGCAATTTCTCAGCACACCACAAAGAAGCCGATTGAAGTAACTATTGACGGCGGTACATTCAACGGCACAGCAGCTGTATATCAGACAGATGTTCAGGGCACAGGTTCCGCTGATGTTAAGATAGCTGTTAAGAGCGGTACTTTCAACGGTACAATCTCCGGTGAAACCGATGGCACAATCGCTATCAGTGGCGGTAAGTTCAAGGTTAAGGTTGATGACAAGTATTTTGATGGTGATTATGCATGCTCAACTGATATGACCGATGGTTACTACACTGTAGCAGGTCATCCGATTATATCTGCAGGTCTTACTATTAGTGTGGATATGTCATTCAGAGTAAAAGTCAGAAGCGGTTATAAAAATGGCAGTCTGAGGTACTATTATGATACCATTGGCGAGAACAATACAATTGTACGCGTTGAGGGCGAGGGTATTCTCGGAGCAACAGATGCAGAGGGCAACTCTATATTCAGAATTTATAATGTCAACCCGCAGAGAGCTGATTTGGTTTATACCTTCCAGTACTACGATGCAGAAGGAAATGCTGTAGGCACTCCTAAGCAAAGAAGCGTTATTGCGTATTTCGAAGATTTCTATAATCTGCCTCTCGGCGATAAGGAAGACTTGAATGCCAAAAAGACATTTATAGCTAACTTCCTTGAGTACTGTGCTTCTGCTATGGAGAGATCTTATTATCTGCACAAGGATGTAACGCTCAATGGCAAGACATGGCAGGATAGAGCTGATGCTGTAAGAGAAATGATGACTCGTCTTGGCTTGGTAGCAACAAATTATGAGTTCAAGGGCAACCTTGGTAGATACTACAAAGACAATAGCGAAGGCATAATTTTGAAACGAGGCGTTGTATTCGGTAGTACATTTAAGGCTTACTATCAGATTTCTAAGGAAGCTATAGACGACAATGGCTACAGAGTATTCAGACAGGGTATGGATGTAACTGATAAGCTTGAACTTGTAGATGGTGCATACAGACTCTATTTTGAACTTGCTCCTTATGAGTTTAAAGACAACTTGACTATTACTGTAAATAACGGTACTACAAAGGTATGTGAATACACATCACCTCTTGCTAATACACTGGAAGTTCTCTCAAAGTCTACTGATGCTTCGCTTGCCAAGATGGCAAAAGCTGCATTCAACTACTTTGTAGCGCTCCAGAATTACAACGGCTAAAAAAATCTAAAATAGGAGGAAAAAACTATGAAAGAGATTTTTGAAGCAGTCGAGCTTGAGCTCATCATCATGACAGGAGAGGATATAATTATCACTTCTTTTGGTGATGGAGACAATAGCGGAGATACCGAAGCATAACTCGCATTTTCCATTTCCTTAATTGTCAAGCCGACAATAAAAAAACCAAAGGCACCCATTTGGGTGCCTTTGGTTTTTCCGTTCAACTCTGAAAAATCATAGAAACTTAAAAAATTGATATTATATTGACAAAATTACCGCCTGAATGTAAAATATTAACAGTAAATGTTCGGCGGAGGCTACAGCACCGGATTGATAGCTTCACAGAAAGAGCTATCGAAAAGGGAAGTGTCTTTTATACATAATATCACGGTTATATAATGAAAGAAAATCACACGCAAGCCGTACTGCATCGGTCGGCAATCCGGAGGGATCTATGACAAGAGAAGCATTTCTTGAATATTGCAGTTCGGTGCTCGGCACAGAGCCGGATTATCCGTTTGAAGACAATTTTGAAACGGCGGTATTGCGTCATATGGGCAATCGCAAATGGTTTGCTCTTGTGATGAAGGTGCCAAAGCGAAAATTCGGCTTTGACAGCGACGAAATAATCGATATAGTAAATCTGAAATTGCCTGTAGAAATGTTCGGTTCATTTGGCAAGGAGGACGGCGTTTATCCTGCATACCACATGAATAAGTTGCATTGGATTTCGGTTATGCTTTCCGCCGCCGCAGACAACACGGTTGAATTTCTTGTCAATGTAAGCTACGAGGTGACGAAAACCAGCCCGCGCAAATGCAAAAAAGAAGATGTATAATGCGCACAAAAACGGCAGGCGTGTTCGGCAAATTCTCATAAGGATGTTTTCAAGAATCCATCTAAATCTGCCGATTGAGAGTGCAAACAAAAACACGCAGAATTCAGAAATGAACTCTGCGTGTTTTTGTTTGCACTTTTCGCCCTTGAAAAACGGTCGAAAAAATGATATAATTAATTCAGAAAGAATAATCCCCACGGAGGACTTGCCATGCCATACGACAAAAAGACGCGGGAAGCGCTTCAGACGTACTATGAAACGCACGATTTTACCGGAAACATCCCTGCCTTTGATGACAAAAAATATACGCCCGCACAACTTCGGATTTATGTCAAGGCAAAAAAGTTCTTTGCACAGTCATGGCTGAAGCTCCTTCCAGAAACGGGCAACAAGCGCTCGATGAGAAATTTCTCGAAAAACTATCCGCCAAGCTGTCTGAAAGAAGGCGACGCGGCGTACATTGCGGATATGGTTGCCGAAATTATGGGCGATGAGAAACAATTCAAAGCCTCCATCGACAAATTCTTTTCCGACCTGCAGGGGCCGCTCGAAGCCGGATTCAAAGCCTGTGCAAAGGCGCACGGAAAGACACCGGAGGAATTGACCGACGAAGAAATCGAAGATGTTGTGGACAAACTTGCCGGGCTTTTCATGGAAGAGATGATCAACGCACTGATGACGGCACAGAAAACGCCGGAAATCTTTGCGGTGCTCCATAAGGGTGAAACAAAGATCACGGCGCACGAGGATTTCAACGATTCCGTGTGTGAAAATCACGACAAAATCAACTTTTTGAAAAGATGGACGCATTCCGACACACAGCTCGGTGCGGCGTTGTCGCTTGAAGAAGTGATGGCAACCGACAGAGATGCCGTTGAAAATGCCGCTGATTTCTTTTCTCCTGCCGAAAGCACGGAAGAAGCCTATGCGGAACTGCGAAACGGATTCCTTGCCACGCTGTCGGAAGATGACCGTATTATTTTCATCATGCGGGAAAACGGCAAAACGCAGAAGGAAATTGCGGAGACACTCGGCTATAAGACGCACAGCGCCGTGACCAAACGCCTGCAAGCTATGCGGGAGCAGTTTGAAATGTATATAAAAGAACAAGGATAAGATATCGACAAATCAGGATTTGCAGGTGTGATTGATGAGAATTGCAGAAGTTACGGAAAACAAAAAACAATATCTTGATTTGCTCCTATTGGCGGATGAGCAGGAAGATATGGTTGACCGTTATCTCTATAAAGGTAAAATGTTTGTTCTTGATGATGACGGAGTGAAATGCGAGTGTGTCGTAACGGACGAAGGAAATGGAATACTTGAAATTAAGAATATCGCTACAGTTCCCCCATTTCAGCGAAAAGGCTATGCCAAAGCGCTGATTGAATTTCTTGTTGAAAAATACCGCAGAGAATTTTCGATACTGCAAGTGGGAACCGGCGACAGCCCGTTGACGATACCCTTTTATGAAAAATGTGGCTTTGTACGCTCGCATACCGTGCCAAATTTCTTTACGGATCATTATGATCACCCGATATATGAGTGTGGTGTACACCTTGTAGATATGGTGTATTTGCAAAGACCTCTATAAAACAAATTCCTGTTTGTCGATTTGACATCATAAACACATCCACAAAAAGTCGGACAGCTGTCGTTATCAGAAAGCTTCCCGGGCTTGCCTCCTCTTGCATGGCATTGTGATCGGGAAGAAACAAAAAATGATATAGCCATAAAAAATTGATATAGCATTTCTGTTGAAACGCATTTTTCTCATACGCATCCGCACCATTAACCGCA